>VTLG01006876.1_pt1 | contig 59861 bp, 78 predicted proteins | sample 4694571 | NCBI WGS metagenome assembly VTLG01 (sample SAMN12604809, study PRJNA352737) | marine metagenome | biome: ENVO:00000447; feature: ENVO:00000209|ENVO:00000569|ENVO:01000036; material: ENVO:00002151; isolation source: viral sequences binned using virsorter ...
TTAAACATTAATGCAATATCATCAATACCAGCTTGTTTTAATAATTTATCGGTTTCTTTATCACCTGTTATATAACCTTTATATTGTTTTGCTTTTTTCTTTCTTGGTTTTGCAGATGTTGTACTTAAGTTTGATCTTAATAATGCAGTAAATTCTTTTTTTGAAATCAGTTTTTTCTTATATAAATCTGCATAAACTTTCAATTCACTTGTACTAATTTTTTTTGTTGCCATTTTACACCCTTCTTAATTTATTTCTTTTTGCAAGTTGTTGTTTTGGTAATATTCTTTTACGTTTCAATCTAAATGAAACTTCACCGTTTATTTTTGCTTGAAATTTTCCAAAATCAAATTCTTGTTTTTTTGGTTTTAGATTACTTGTTTGAAGAACCGTAAATGAATCAATTGGTCTTTTACCTTCTTTTAATCCATCTGGTTTATTTTTTCTAAATTCAATTGTTGATTTATTTAAATCTACTATTGGATAAAATTCCCCTTGTTTCCAACCAACCTTACTTGGATTTTTACCTTTAGAAATCTTTATTGATTTGATTTGAGATTTTGAAAGTCTTGGAATAACAATGCCTTTTTTTTGGAAACCTTTTTTATCTTTATCAAATTTTTTCTTTGGTGTTATTCCAGGAACTTTTGTTTTAACTTTTATTTTCTCTTTTGTTTTACCTGGTTTTGTATTTGTCTTTGTTTTTGGTTTTGGATTTATAGGTTCTTCAAATTTATTTTTTACAGTTGTTTTTTGTTTATCAATAACTTTTGTATTTGATTTTAATGTTTGCAATTTTTTAGTTGGATTTTTTCCAACACCAATATCACCAGGTATTGAAACTGGTTTTGGCTTTAATTGTCTTTTTGGTTTTTTTAATGGTTTTCTTTTTGGTATTTCTGGACTTTCACCAGGTTTAAAAGATGGTATTGTTAATGGTTCAATAAGTGGTTGTGTTATTGTTTGATAATTAAGTACTTTAGTTTTAGATTTTGCAACTCTTTTTGGTTTAAGTTGTTTTTGTGTAACCATTCTTTTTTGATCATCAATATATGTTTCATTGTTTTTTTGAATACCTGGTTCATTTATAAATTGCCTTTCTTGGCTCAAAATTGCAATTTTAGGTGCTTTAATGCTTTTTGATGTAGATTTTATTGGATTGAATTTTTGTATACGGTAATTATCAGAAAGATCATCAAGGTTCTTTTTTATATTTTTTGGTAGTTTATTTGTAATGTCATCAATATATTCTTTTACACTTTTGCCACCATAAAGTTTTGAAATATCTTCACTTTTACCAGTTGCAGAAATAAATTGTTTTTTATCTGGATCATACCAGTTTGAAAATTTAGATTTTTTTACATCATTTTTAAATTGATCTAAAAATAATCTTTTAGCATTTTCATTAATTGGAAGATCTTCAACTATAGATTTATAATATTGTTTTCCCCATTCTTCACGAAGTTTACCAAGTGGAAATGGATCATTAACAGTTGGTCTTGCAAGATAATCAATATAATTACTTTCTTCAATAACTTCATTGTTTATATGCCTTCTAATTGATTCATTATCAAATTTTTTCCATTTACCACTTTCTAAACCATCTTTTAATTTCTTGGTTTCTTTTGCATTTTGTCTAAAATATCTTTCTAAATCATTTCTTGAATTTCTTCGTACTGAATCAAGCAATCCATTAACATATTTTGCAAATTCAGTATCAGAATTTTTTAATTTATCATTGATTTTTTTTAGTGTTTTTTTTGTTTGACTTTTACCAATTGAAACTTCTATATCATCAAAAACACTTTTGAATTGTTTTGATGTATATCTTTGTGTTGATTTATCAGCTAGTTGAAATAATTGTTTTGCAGTATATTCTTTGGCTAAATTATCAATCTTTTGTTTTGATAAGATTTCTTTATATTCGTTATAAACTTGTTTTGATACTATTGGAAGATTATTAATTTCATTTTTAAGTTCTGGTCTTTTTTTTGCAAAATTCTTTTTATAAGATTCAATTTTTTCACCAATTTTTTTTATGTTTTGATCTGATGCACTAATTGTTGATGCAAAATTTTCTTGTGCTTTATCTAACTTAATTCTTTTATCAATCCTGGTTGCACCTTTTACTGCATCACCAATAAAATAATCATCATAACTAAATTTTTTATAAGCACGGTTTTTTTGAAATGCTTGTTGAAGTTCTAAAATTTTCTTTTTAGCTGGTTGTGTTAAATAATTTGGTAAATCCTTCAAGGTTCTTTTTAATGGTGTTCTAAGTTCTCTTTCAATTGCAATAACTGGTGTTTTGTTTACACCTATATCCAATTTCTTTACATTAAATATTTCACCAGTTTTTTGATCCAAAAATGTTGATTGTGAAACCACATTTTTTGTTGTTACTTGTACAACACCTTTTTTACCAGCTTTTACAACTGGATTAATAGCTTTTGATAAACCTTTTAATGCACCTTTACCAACACCACCAATAAAAGTTACGGTAAGAACTGGATTTGTTATATTCCAAGATTGCCTTGCAACTTCTTTTGATGCAAGTGAAAGAAATTCACCAAATGCAGTTGAACCACCTTTTGCAAGTATTCTTTTTTCTTTATCAGATAAACTTTCATATGCTCGTATATATGGATCATCAATCTTCATATATCTATTTTCAAAATTTATTTTTTGATTATTTAAAGTAAGTTCATCAAGTTTTTGTTGTGTTCTTCTATTGTTCCATTTTTTACTTACATCACCTTTAAATGTTTGAATAAAACCACTTTCACTTGATAAATTATTCCAGGATTCTTTTAATTGATTTATAATCTTCTTTCTTTCTTGTGGTGTATCATAAATCATTTCACCCAATCCAATTTTCTTTTGTTCTTCAATTGGTACACCATTCCACATTCCACCAATTATTGATTGATCTTTTGGTGAAAATGAATCAAGTATAAAACTAGCTGGACTTATTGAAGTTGCAAGAAAACCAAGTGGATTTTGTTGTAATTGATTTGATTTATAAGATGCAATATCACCAGCACCATCATATAATGCTTTACCAGGTTCAATAATTACTGCATCCCAAACCCATGAACCAGTTTTTCTTATAACATCTTGTTTGTTACTTGGTTGATCTTTGTAATCTTGAACAACCTTTTTTGCATATTCAATATCTTCTTTTGTTGGTTTTGTTCCCAAACCACCCAATGATAACAATGCAAGTGTTTCATTACTAATTAATGATTTTCTTCTTTCATCAATTCTTTCTGCAATTGTTTGTTTTTTTGCAAGTGGTAAATCTGGTGAAGTATCTTTTGCAATTGTTCTTGTAATTTCAGTTAATGTTGTAGTATCTGGTGAAGTACCTTTTGATATATCATTCCATTTACGATTTTCAATTAATTCTTGATCTGGTGAAAAGTCTTTTGTGTTTGGATATTTTGGTTCAAGTCTTTGAAATGTACCTTTATCAATATCACCAAGTGATTCAACAAACCTTTCACTTTGTTCTTTATCTGGATTTTCTTGAAAGATTTTTATAAATACATCTTTATCAGTTCTTTCACCTTTATCATCACCAGTTTGTGAAAAATCTGGTGCAACTGGTATTTTAGGTATACCAGGATTGTTACCAATATCTTCACCAGTTCTTGAAAAGTCTGGTTGAATATCAAAATCTGGTTTTTTGGTTGTATTTGATCCAATATCCGTACCAGTATAATCAAATGCTGGTGAACTTGGCACTTTTGGTAAATTAAAATTGTATTGTGCAACATTCTTTTTTATTTCAAGATCAGTTGATTTTAAATCATCAATGGCAATACCAAGTTCAGTTTTAAAAGTATCGTAAGAATCATTGTATTCTTTTACTGATTGATTATATTTTTCTTGAATATCAGTAAATTCTTTAATTTTAGAATCAACATTTTTCTGATATTCACCTTGTGCCATTCCATATTCTTCTGGTGTAAAACCATCAATCCATTTTTGAATTTCATCATACTTTTGATCAACTTCAACTTTATATGATTCAATTGCTTTTGCATTTTCAGTTGCAAAAGTTTTTAAATAATCAGCTTGAAGTTGTGCAGAAGATTCTTGATTTCTAAGTTGAACTTCTTGATCCCTAATTTGTTGTTCAAGTCTTTCTTGTTCAATAGGTTTTACAAATGGTTGTGAAGTATCAATTGATTCTTGTACAATTCTTTGTTCTTCTAGTTCTTCACGTTTTTCTTTAATTTCACGTCTAGTTGGAACATAAGATGCACCAGATGATCTTTCTGAATCATCATTTGGATCATAAGGTTTATAATTATTTACCAATTAAATCATCCTATCTTGTATCAGTAATGTATATTTTGTCAGTTGCAATTGCTCTACCAATTTTATATGTTCCAGATGTGGATAAAGAACCATCACTTTGAACATAATATTCTTCACCAATGGTGAAATTTGATCCACTTAATTCAAGAACTGCTCCAACTGAAAGTACAGTAACAGTTGCACCTTGATTTGCACTTTGTGTAACAAAACCAATATATTCTGAAATATTATCTGGTATTACAAATGCAATTGCATGTAATAAATTATTATTTGCAGAATCAATTGCCTGGTTTGAATGTGCATTTAGAGTAAACACAATTCCAGAACCGTTATCTTTCCAAATACCTAATGACTTTGTTTGATCATTCTGATAACTTTCATCCCTGTTTTGATAATCATAATGTTTAAATGTACTACTATCTAATATTCCAGTTGTTGAATCAAATGACCATTCATATATTTCTGCACACTTTGATTGTTGATAATCTTTTGTACATAAATTTCTATCTTGCATACCCCTATTGTTCCAGTAATACTTATATGGACTTACTGATTTATCAATATGTACATCCCCATTTTTATTCCATAAATTTGTATTACATTGTTCATTTGGTGTATTGACACAAATTTCATCTGTTATTAAATTTTCAAGAGAACCCATTGAAACTAAAACTGGTGCATTTACAAGTGAACCACTATTTGATGTTGTATCAGTTTCTAGTTGAATAAAATAATTATCAATTTCACCTGTACTTCCACTTGATAAAACCCATATATAATTATCATGTTCTGGAACGTGAATCGGTCTTTGACCACTATAACCACAAGAATAATTCGAACCACTTGAATCAAAAGTACCACCACTTATATCATCAGTATATCCATAAGAACCATGTGTAAAATTATATTTGTTTGCAGAATACTGATTGTTTCCACTATTTGCACTTTCAGATATTGACATTTGAACAAATCTACAATCATTATTATTCAATGCAGTTCTATTTGTAACAATAAATGTTTGACCTAAGTTATCCCACCAGACAACTGGATTTATACTATCATACCAGTTTTGCTTTAAGTAATTAGTACCATTACTTGTTGTAAGGTCTCTTGCAAAATTTTGATACGGTGAACATGAATCACTTGTTGAATTTGAAAAATTGCAAGTATAAGACTTAAACCAAACATAAGAACTTGAATAATAACCACCATGATATGATTTGAAAAATAGCCACATTCGATTTGCATCACTTGTTTGTTGTGCATACACGTTTGAATCAATTGAAGTTGGATAATATGTTTGATTTTGACTAGAATTACAACTTCCATTGTTAGCACAATAATGATGGTCATGTAGTAAAGAATCAGTACCCACAACTAATGTATTATTACTGGTATTTATTTGAATTGGTACACTCCAAATTTGACCATCACTAGCATTTGAATTATTACCATTACCACCAATATAAACAAAAACATATTCATTTACTGAATCATCATGTTCTAATCCGTATCTATCAAAAGAATATTGATAACTTTGTGTATTTGGATTTGGATTACTATATTGTGTATATCCGTTTGTTTGATGAGTACCCCAAGAATTTGATATACATTGTCTACCCCAGTTTGACAAAACACCACTATTTTCCACAACTACATCAACATAAAAATGTGTATCACAAGAACTTTGATTATTTGAATCATAATCCTTATAAACCACAATTTGACCATCTATATTTGAATTATAGTGTGAACTCATCCAACCAACATTTGTTGCACTACCACCTGTTGAAGCCTGACTTAGATTTACCTGTGCAACACCATTTTGTTGAACAGTAATATTTCTTACTTGTCCATTTGCTTCAAGACCTACAGTACCAGCAACTACATTTTGAGCAGCTGTGGCTTGAAAACTACCAGCAGAAGCTGGTAAAGGCCCATACTCTAAAGCTGTACCTGTAGAGTTTACAGACAAGATTTGACCACTTTGGCCTGTGCCTATATCAATTTGTGTTGAATCTGTTACATCTATTTTACTAAAAGATAATGCACTACCAGAAGATTTTAAAAACTGACCAGCGGTGCCGCTATCATTTATATTTGCTATTCCAACATTTCCAAAAGTTAAGGCATTTGCTCCAGTGTTAACTTGCAGAAGCTGTCCTGCTAAAGGTGTTTGGGTGCCTCCGCTTGTTATATCTATTTGTGTTAGGGGGTCTACAAAACCATATTCAACAGCATTTGCTCCAGTGTTAACTTGCATGATTTTGTTTGCATTTCCTGTAAAGTTACCTACTAAAAGCTCTCCAGAGACATCTGGCATTGTTAATGTTCTATCTGCTGTAGCTGTTCCTGATAATGTGTGTCCGAAATTATTTCCAGAATTTATTTTTAGTGTTCCGCTAAAAGTTTCAGAATCTCCTACTACACAGCTTGAAGCTGATATACATGGTGTGTTTTGCATACTTACAACTAAAGCTATTGTAAGAATAGACATTCCCAGAGCTAATTTAGCTGTTAATGTATCAGAGCTCCAACTTCCAATTCCTTTTATAAAATTATAAATCATTTACTATACTCCTTGCGGCAAATATTATTGATGGACATAAACTTAATCCCAATACTATGCCTACTATTAAAGAGGACATATAAAACCCTCCATTTGTTGTTAATTCTTTTACCATTGTTCTCCAAATTGTTTTATACCAGAAGAAATTAATACTACCATTAGCCAGACTATTCCATACCAAATTGGTAAAAAGCCTTGTGACAATGCAAATAAAACTGGCATACCAGAAGCAACTATTGCCATTAAAAGACTTCTGGAGGCTATAAAAACCAGACCTCCTAGAATAAGGCCTACAGGGGTAAATATCATAGCATACCAAAAATTATTAGGCACACCAAATCCGCTTGGCTGTGTGTAATACTCACTACCTATTTGACCTTCTTTTGCTACAGGTGTTGCAAAAGGATTTCCATCACCAAAAAAATTAGGGGACCAGCCTGTATAGCCTGTAGGTATATCTGGTATATCACTAGCAGCTGTTAATGTTACATTACCCACAGAAGTTGATAAATTAGTCTGACAGCTATGTGTACTATATGTTCCCAAGTTGTTATTTCCAGAATAATCTCGAATTACCGCTGCATAAGGACAAATTGGGTCTGTTTCATCTAAGCTAAAAGCATCAAAGCCATATCTAGCTTGAATAGTGTTTCCTGTGGCTATTTTTAGGTCATATAACATAGTTTGATAAGTAGGATTGCTGTTTGTGCCTCCTACTACTAAATTTTTTATATTGGTGTTTGTTGCATTTGCCGCAACTAAAGGAGAAGAGTTTGAGCCTGCATGACACTGGATAGCTGTTCCATTATGTGTCATTTTAATTTCTTGATAGCCAGCAACTCCGTATGTGTATGTAGTATTTGCAACAGCATTATCAGAATAACAAGATACTTGCATAGTAGCTGGAGCTCCAGATAGAGGTGTTAGTCTTATAGCATAACCAGTACCAGAACCCAAAACACCATCATATTTATCTAATATTATTGTGTCTGTAAAATTGGTTTCATCTAACATTTTTATTTCCATAGAAATTTCATAGTTAGAAACTAAATCTATATTATTATTATCATTTACTGTAAAAGTGTCTGCAAATCCATTATATGAAGCTCCATTAAAATAGATACCTTGATTTCTTTTTTGCTCTGCATTTGACATCAATAAAGTAAAAGATGTGTCTTGATTTGGTAATTCTGGCACCACAAACCAAAATTGCATTTCACCTGTATTCATATCTCTAATATCTTGGCCTATTATTTCAACCTCATTACTTAAAGTTGATTTATATGCTTTTAAATCCCAAGCCTTTGCGGTGTCTCTGCTAGTGCTATGGCTTTTATCAACATAATCATTAGTAAACCATGCTTCATAAGGTATAGTTGCTCTAACAGGGTAGTTGTATAAAGTGTTTCCTAAGTTTGTTACTTTAATTGTAGTTTTGTGACAATATTGATAAGGCTGTGTGTCTGAATCCGCATTTAAACATTGTAAATTTGTATAAGGTGAAGAAAACACTGCAAAAATAAACATAGATAAAGCAAATAAGAAAATTGGAAATCTATAGCTACCCACAGGTTTCAAGTAGAGGTATTGCTTTAGCCTGTGAATAGCTACAAATAAAAAGTTATGGAGGGATTTTCTGTTATGTAAATGGTGTGACACTACCTATAGCCTTTGTTAATTCTATTGTTACTGTAAATATTAATGGAGCTGTTCCTGCTATGAGCAACCAGCGGACTGTTTCTAATATTGGTGATTCTTTGAAAAAATCATAGTCTAGCATAGCCATACCTACAAATTTAGCAAAAGTACCTCCAGCTGTTTTAATAACTTCAACTCCATCTGAAATAAACCCTATAACCCCTCCAGTTTCATCTCTTAAATCTGGAGCATCATAGGTAATAATATTAGGATTTGAAGCATCATTTACATATCCTTGATATTCATTAGCTGTTGCTAAATCCATTGTGCTTATAGCTCCTAAAACTGACATAATTGCATAAGGCAAAGACCATAAAACTAAAATCTTGTAAGATATTCTCATAATTTCTCCTAATTTGGCATCTTTCTTAAGAAGAAACCTGCTGCTATAAGGCTTCCAAGTGCTAGTGTTGTAAATAGTACCCCTATTGATATTCCATTAAAGAAAATACTTATACTAAAAATAGACATGGCTGATATAAAAGATAAAGAGCCATTACCTGTTTTTACAAACATAACCCCTGCTATTAAAAATGCAGCTGCGGTAGTAAGTAAAACCACAAAAACCCTGCCGCTTACTCCAAAATAGTCTGTGGCCACAGAATTAACATGAGTAGACATAGGACTGGACTGGTATTCAGTGTCTAAAGATGATTGTAGAGCTAAACCAGAAGTAGATGGTACAGGTGTGGCTTCTATAGCTCTGTTACCTCCAATAACAAAGGCTTCACCTATTGTTCTTGTCAATAAAGGTACTGCTTCATCTACAAATTTACTTCCTCTATATGTTATTAAATTAGCAGAAGATAATAACTCATACTTAGGTAAAACTAATTCATCTTCAAGTGTTTGTATTTCTATTTTTAAATCTGTAACTAAGTTTGATTTTGTGCCTGACCAGATAATATTTAAACAGCCGTTCCCTACACTCGAAGTGTTTGCTGCTGGCCACACAGACTGATTCGCCTGTAAACAAGCATGTGTGCCTATACTGCCATAAGGTACTCCGCTTCCAGAACCATCTGAAATATAAAAACCAATAAGACCCCTATTTATTCTTGGAATATCTATAGTTTGTTTTTGTAATATTCTATTTACTCCTGTGCCTGTATATAACTCATAAAGCATAGGTGAGTAACCTGTAATTGTATCTGCATCAATTTGTTCTGGAGCAGCTGGATTTACTGGTGTAGATGCACAGCCTTGTGTATTTAGAAGCATGTCACACCAGTCATTACCTACTTCATCTTGGTCTAAATGAAACCTTGAAATAATTAAAACGTCTCCATTAGAAAAAATATTTTGATAACCTTGTGCAGATAATAATTGAAATGGAGGTGGTGAAGTTATAGTTGTGCTTTCCCAAGCCAATATTGGTGTTGAGGGAATGAAAAAAAATAAGAATAAAGCTGGCAATATAACTTTTTTCAAAATGGATTCCCCTCTATAAATAATTTCCATGCTTCACTTAGGGACCATAAAGCAAAAGCAAAAGGTAATATCCAAGCTATAGTTATAATCAAACCACTTGCAGCGGCTTCACTTGTTACTTCACTAGCCAAAAAAACAGTTGTTATTGTTGCTAGAACTAAAAAAATAAAATTCACTTATATATTCCCTTTATATATTTATTTGTGTAGGCCAAGAAAATATACAGCTAAACTAATTACCCTTTCATTTTGTCGTATGCTAACCATCCAGCTAGACCAATTCCTCCTGCGGCTACGACAAGTGGAATCAAGTTGATTATTGATGCAGCAGAGGTTGATAAACCTGTTGTTGCGGCAGCTGTTACAACTGAGCCAACTATTGTAGGAAGAAGTGCAAGGAAAATAACTAGAACAATTACGGCACTGAGGATACCCTTAGTGCTATCTGTCATTCCGTTTGACATATTATGTCTCCTATTTCTTTATAACAATTAAGTTTATTTATTCTGATAACAGCATCAACCTTCTAAGCTCTGGCAACCCACCTAGTACCTCCTACCACTAACAGCACACTAACACCAATTATTAATATAACTGGCAACCTATATAGAAGAGAGTTTAGTGAAGTTGAAACCCCACTATTTATTGCATCATACGTTACATTGAACGTGTACGAAGTAGATGGACTTAGACTGCTAACAGTCAGAAAAGTTTGGTCAGAGGACAGTACAGTATTGTTAGTATGTTCTGTGCATGGATTTCCGCCTGTACAAGGCTGTGTTTCAACTACCGCAATACCCTCTTTAGTTGGATGTGCATGGGGATTAGGTAAAGTTATATTGCAAGTAGTAACCTGTGCTGTAGTAGTACAGGCCCTTGAAACAGTAGATGAGCTCTTGCGAGACTCTTCACCTACTTCTAATACAGCTGGTAAGGCAAAAGTAAAAACAATTATCCCAAAGATAAATGCTAATGATACCAATGCAACTCTGCTAAACATATTACTATATCTATCACACCTTTTTTTCTATTTCAAGTAAAAGTGCAAAAACTTAACTGGTCCTAATATAGGGAACTTTGTAGCAACCCATGCAACAGCTGTGCACATAATCTTATAGATTATTCTGCTAGCTTGTCTAGGTAATATACCTGTCCGTCTCGTGTTCTTACTACGTTTTCTTGACCTAGTATATCCTTAATCCACATACCTAACTGTGTATTAGTTTGGTCTATTCCGTTATTGTTTAAAACTGTTTTTATCTCTTCAAAATATAAAGCATCATATTGTTTTGCTAATTCTTGTAAGATTTCTTTAGTTTTATGCTTAACAGCTAGCTTCTTTTCTTTTTTTACAAAATTAGAATCAATAGTAATAGATTTTGTGCTATCAACTATAGCACCAGTGTCATACATTTTCCAAAATCTATCTGCTCTATATAATGTACCTTTTTTATTTTGGCCCTCTGGAGCTACTGTGCCATTTGAAACAATATTAAAAAAAACTATTTTGCCTGCATTTTCTGTTGGAGGGGTTTTACACTCTACAAGGAAGTCTGTTTGCCATAATATTCTGGAATTGATTTGTCTTAAGTTTTGACTTGTCCAAATAATAATAATTTTACGTTTTCTTAGTTGCATTAACATTTGAGTAAACAAATAAGACAGTGTGCTTGTTGCTCTAACACTATCTCCTATAGTTTGTATTTCATCTATAAATATAATTGCATTTGAAACATCTTCTGTTAATTCAATTAAATCTTCTACTTCTATCAACTCTCCAAAATTCAATACGTTATTATGAAAAATCTTTGTTCCAAAAGTAAAATGAGCATGAGCACAAAGATAAGCTGCTAACAAACTTTTGCCGCTACCTCTAAACCCATGAAGCCCTATCACGGTGCTGTCAAGTAATAATTTATTTGCTGTAGGATTGTTTCCTGTTTTAGGTAAGTCTTTTAGCTCTCTAGTCTCATTGTCTATCATTTGCATATTAATCTCCTAATAATGCTAGTGTTCCAATTATAAGACCTCCTATTATTAAAACAAAGAATCCTAGCTTTATGGTTTCATGTAAGTTTTTCTTTAAAGAGGTAAACAATCTTTCTGCGGCTGACTGTTCTTGTGTTCTAGCTAGGTCTATACTTGTGACACTTCCTAGCTCTGTATCAAAAGGCCTAAAAGGAATAGGTAACTCTGTGGGGTTATCATCTTGTGTATATGTATTTATATTGTCATAAACTCTTATAAGGTTTTGATTTTCGGCCCAATAATAATCTGGATTAGAATATTTATATTTATCTTTAAGGTCCCATTTTTCAACCCAGACATAAACATCTGGTGATTCTTTATATAAATAATAAAGCTTAATAAGTTTTTGTCTGCATGTTCGAAACCAAAAAAAGGTCCAGCCTAAAAGAGAAGCAAATAAAAAAATTGCTCCAAAAATTGTCATTTGGGTAAACCATGCAGATAAGATGAAACAAGTTAATGAGGCTAAAGCATTTATTATCAACCCTACTCTTTGAGGCCTAGTAAAAACTTGTAAAAACTTTAAAGTGTGCAGCCTTGTTGTTAGGTTATACTCTTTACCTAATTGGTTCAGGCTCTCCATAGAGCTCTGTGTTGAGGTCTGCTTGTTCCTGCTGTATGTTGGCATTGTTGTCTCCTATTATGTTTTGCTGTACAGGTACAGCTTCTATAGCTGGTACTGCTTGTATTGCTGGCTCTGGTTTAGAAAAAAGATTATCTCTCATCATAGGTAAGCCTTTGAATATAACCATAATTCCAAATACTACTGATAATATTCCCATAACAATTAATAGTATTTTTTCTTGAAGCCATTGGTTTCTGGTGCTACCTTTTTCTATTTTTAGTTGTGTTTCTAAAAAGCTAGCATTTTCATAATCCTTTAATCCTTCTTCTGAAACAAGTTCATGTGATAAGTAGTTTTCATTAATAGGATACAAAGGTGTTGCACAACCTACCCTAGTTGTAATTACTGGCTCTCTCACAGTTTTACCAAATCCAAAATATGGAGCTTTAACTAAAAAGCCTATACTTTGAATTTCTGCTGTGTAGGCTTCTATCTCTGATACCATAACAACCCCAGACTTTAATGTTCCTTTAGATAAAGCTACAGTATTATCTTCAAAGAATCTTAGTATCTTCATTATTGTCGCTGCCTTCCCCTGCCTCTAAGCTTATTGTAAGTATTAGTAATAGTAGGAATAAAGTTTCCAGTCAAAGCTCCTACTAATTGGTTTCTGGCTGTTCCATCTTTAGATGGTGATAACATCATCAAGTACAATGCTTGTGTTTCAGAGTATGTTCTATCATCAAAGCTTAATGGCTTATATTTTTTCTTACTTCCTTCTTTTAAATTATCTTTGCCGTCTTTAGGTTTGTTTTTATTATTTATTCTATTCCTTGTTGTTTGTGCTTTAGCCATTATCAAAGCTGCATCCATTAGCTGCTGGCCATCTAAAATACTAGAGCTATATAAATTATCTATTACGTCTGGAGGCTCTATCAATAACCTAGAGGTCTTAAAGAAACCTTGACCATCTTGGCTGTCCATAGTAAAGCCACCAAAAGCATTTAACCCTTCTTGTTCATCATAATCATTTACCATATCTATCTCCTATTCTTTATCTAGTTTATTTAAGTTGATTGGTTTAGAGGCCCAAAACTCTAACACCTTAATAAATATAAAAAACAAAGCCACACTTTTAAATATTCTAAAAAACATTTTAGGCGGTGCCGTCATATATTGTTTCATAATAAATTTCCTCCTTTAATTAAATTGTAGGCTCTATATATTAAAAAAGCTCCAACCGCTAAAAGAATTATAGCGGTCCAGTAAAGAGCTATTAGTTTTACTGTAGAGCTATCTCTTATCATATTTGAATAACCCAACCCATAAGAGTTAATATTATTCCTATCAAAACAACTAGCATCAAGCTCATGTTTATAAACATCATCCAGTATAACCATGTTAATCTATTCATGTATAACTTTACCTCCGCACTCACGACATTTTTTGTAATTTTGTTCTAGTAATTTATTTATCTTATTCTCTATATCATCAAACCTTTTTATAACAGTTCTCATGTTTGCTGCTTTAGCATCTTCTTTTAGCTTTGGTTCTTCTGGTGTAGTTAGCTCTGCTTTACTATAGCCTTCTTTAGTTTCTGGTGTTTGTATTTCTGGTTGTTGATTATCTTCTGGATAATCTTCACCTTGTTCTAAATACTCGACAATGTTTTTAGGAGGCTCTATATCTTCTCTGTCATCAAATAAGTCTGTTTGTTTACCCATTAGTTTTCCCCTTTACTTAATAATTCCCAAGCTTTTTCTAGCTCTGATACATTTGGTGATAATTGCAAGTAACTGTTTATAGTAGTAGATAAAAAACTGTGCCCTAAAAGTAAACTAACAGTATTAATTGGTATCCCTATTTGTAACAAGTTCCGTGCAAAGCTATGTCTAAAGATATGGGTATTAAGATAAATACCAGTTTTAGCCTCTACAGCTTTATACCACCTCCAGACAGTTCTGCGGTCTTTATCTATATAAGGTTTATCAAAGTCTATGCCATCATTATTAATATAATTAATAGTTGCAATTAAACTTTGGTTTACTATTGGAACAACTCTTTGTTTGTTTCCTTTACCTTTTACCAAAACATCAAGCCTACCAGCTTCTATCTTTATATCTCTAGGAGTAACAGAAGTTAACTCTGAAACTCTTAGGCCTCCATAATATTGAAGCTGGATAGCTAAAGAAACTAAATTCCCAGAAAACTGTTTTCTAGTTTTCAAAGCTCTGGCTGCATCAATAATTTTTAAGGCTTCTGTGTGAGTTAAGTATTTAACTACTTTGTGACCTTTTTTATTTATTGTCTCTGTTTCTCTCATTATCCTTAAAGTTTTCTACTTTTGATAAAAGTTACTATATTTAGATAATAAAACATTTTGAGACAGAATACTATATTATGTCTTGCGGTGCTGTTTATAACTTATATTATTTCCAGACAAACATTACGAGTTTTACGAATATTACGATACCATTACACAAACATTAGATGTTTGTGTAATGGTAATTAAATACAAAGGTCCTAGATATTCTCTAGGACCCTGCATGAAAAGAGTGAAGCTATAAATTCTCTTTAGCCTACTTATTAAAGTCTAGTCTCTTTTGACCTGCATGTAAAGCATTGACTGTATCAAGGTATTCTGACCTATGTGCTTTGCTATCTCTTTTTACTTGTATCATAGCCTGTACAAAACAATTTAGAACACTGCCTTGTATTTGATAATCTTTATAATCAGCATCTTCTGTGTCTGTTATCAATAGACCATCTTGAAGCAAACATATTATCTCATAAGGTGTAGTATCCATTTGTGCTGCTATAGACCCTACCTCATAAAGCTCTTCATCATCATACTTTGGATATTGGACCTCTGTGTTTTTTTCTGTATTATCCCAAAACGGATTAAGTAACTCATGCCAATATATCGGTCTAGTCTTTTGTATAGCTCTCATGTTCATGTGATAACCCTCATGCTGTATCCTTTTAGCTATAGGTGAGTGTGGACCTTCTTGCCAAAGTGTTAGTATCTGTTTTGGTAATACTGGAGTATGACCTTCAACTTCATCATCATCTACTCTAAGGCTGTTTACTTTATCAACAACATCCTGCAAAGAATTTAGTTGATTGAATTGAGTTGCTCCTATAGATTTTGTTACCTGCTCTTGTAAATGATTATTTGCTTCATCTATTGTGTCTGGGTCATACAGCCAGTTCCAAACCTGCCAAGACAACCTGTCTAACATAAGCTTGTAACCAGTAGCGGCAAAATAAAGGTATTCAGATTGCCACCTTGAATTAAGAACATCTTTACCTATTTGTGCTTTACCATCTTTTAGTTCTAAATCCTTTAGGCCTTCTCCAAACATTTCTTTAGAGGAATTGTCTTGTAAGTATTCAAGGTTATACCTAGAGGCACTTCCTAAATGCTCTATGTACTCTTTTAGGTCTATTAGACCAGCTATTAAACCATCAAAGCCTGCTGCTGTAGTTTTCGTGCTATTAACAAAATTGTTTAAAGCATGAAGCATACCAGCTTTTGTTTCTTCTGGTGAAAACTGACCTTTATCCCTACCTGTATATCCAGCTGCTTCCAGCTGTATATCATCTATTTTTATTTTCTTTTCTTTTTTCATAATTTTATGTGTCTCCTATATTGGTTTGTTTTGTTGTATTATGTTTTTAATGGGTCTACACCTTTGGAAACCTATAATTAGGATTCCCTCTACAACCAGCCAAGCTTGATGTAGACCCAGCGAATTAGCTCCTAGCATTTATTACTCTGGCTAACTCTTCTTTTAGCTCTGCTATCTCTGCTAATTGTGTGTTGCTTATAGCTTCTAACTTTAAGTTAGCTATATGCCTAAACTGATTAAACTCACTTGTTAGATGTTGCAAAGCTTCTGTTAGAGCTCTTTGAACATCAGCTTGTATAACCATTTCATGCTTCAAGTCTCTAAACTGTAGCATAACCTCTTTTGATAATTCTTGCATGCCTATCTCCTATCAGGTGTTGTTAGTTTATCTAAAGCTTCTGTTGAAACTGCATGTGCCATGCTGCATAACTCTTTCCAATAATTAGTGTCAGTTATAACATCATGTGCAACCTTTTCGACCTGCCAGCTTCTTATAGACTTGTTTGCTTTATGCTTCAAGAAAGCTTCAACTATATAAAGCATTTGCCAGTTATCACCACCAGCACCATTGTACAAACGTTTATAATCTTCTGCATTTCCTTTGGCCCTCTGGAGTTTGGTCTTTAGCTTATAAGCTGGTGAAGAAGTGTCTAACCATGAATTATTCTTCCCATATAAAAAGCTATCAAAGAAGTCTACAACTTTAGCTCTATTATGGAATTTTGATAACAAGTATCTAGTTACCATTATAGGGTTTCTCTTATGCCTAACAGTGGTATCACCATATTGTTTTTGTGCATAAGCTATATCTTCTTGGACCCACTCATCATTATCAAACATTTGCACAAACTCTTGTGCTTCTGAATTAGATGGTTTTATACCAGACCAGTTTTTTGTCATCAAACTTAATCTCCATATAGTAGTAACAAAACTACTCAGCAAATCTGCATTTGCTTTACCAGCTGTTTTCAACTGGTCTCTGTTAGACCTAGCAGCATTTTGGTCAAACTGCCAAAAGTCATTTTCATCATAACCAGTGACTAATAAAAACACATTAGTTATTCCTGTTTCTACTGTGGCCCTAAGTCTGTGCTGGCCATCTAATAGCTTGCCAGTATCAGAAACTCTTATAGGGTCTAAAGCTCCAGTAAAATAGTTGCCTGCAAACATATCTCTTTTAAGCCTATCTAAATGGACCATCTTTAAAGGTCTGTTTTTAAGCATGGTATCTAATAACCTTTGTGCATAGTCTGGAGTTACTCTAGCAAACCTAAGTGTTAGGCTACTTTTAGATGCAACTTCTAACTTCATACTCTGTTCATATATGGACATTAGTTTACCTCTTTTTTCTTCTTAGGATTTATTTGTGTGCTCTCTATGTAATCCTGTAAAGCTTTAGGGGTAAATCTTATTTTACCTCTAGCCATAGACTGCATAGCAACCAATAGACCATCATCTATTAACCTGTATATGGTCCATCGAGAACACCCTAATATGTTCTCCACATCTTTAACTGATAATGTTTGTATTTCAGTTTTTGTTTTTAAAGCTGCTTCAAATAATTCTTGCAACTCTAAATTGTTTACTTTTTTTTCTTCTGTCATAATTTGTTTTCTCCTATTATAATTATGTTTTTATTTATTTTTGTTTGCTTATTTGGTTAAGCAAGTCCTGTACCTTAACAAGGTATTTTTCTATATTGCTATCTACTGCTTCTTTATGATAATTAGACACTCTTTTATAGTGACTATTAACTAAAGACTGTAGAAGCTTATATAGTTCAGATTTAGAAAATCTTTTACCTGTTCCATGCTCTACTACTATCATCTATTTCTCCTTCCCTGCACTTATGGTTTGTATTGTTTCTTGTGAATAAAATACTGGTAGCTGTGCACACTACCAGTATTTAGTAAACACAAGGCAAAGTTTTTAGAACAAGGCCAAGAAGGTTTACCAACCAACAAACCTGTCATATTCTTGATTTAGTTCAAGGCTCGCACTCTGCTAACCTATAATTGATGATATAACACTTTTTAAAATAATGCAACAATATGCCTATCCAAGCTATCTATCCTGCCGCTGTAACACCTCCAGCTACTATTGTTGTTTTTAGACCCTTCTATCTACAATAATGACCTCTACTCCCATTTCTGCTCTACTAGCTGTTTAGAATGATTCTAAGGCCCATAGGACAAAGATTTTATATGCTTTTTAGAATGTGCATTAAACAGCAATACCGCTTATCTCTAAGCGGTACCAGTCTTATAGCTGGAGCAATTAGCTCTTATATTCAAATAGGCATCCTACAGGATTCCTCACTCTCTTTGGCACTTATGGTTTGTGCTTATCTAATAAAAGATAATTAGTTTGTATAATCTAATACTACCAGCTCTTGCAACAATATGCAACTTCTAAGTATAAATTGTTTTTTTATTTTATATATATATACATGCGGAGCTGCATATATATAAGATATCGTAATATTCGTAAAACTCGTAATATTTGTATTGTTTATAAGTATAAAGTTGCATGTTGTGCAAAAATAATATATCATTAGTTATATCAAGGATTTATTGAAACCATTTTCTTGTTCCTGCCAAGAGGGTCTTGGATACTAAAATTTAGTACGTACATTTACAAATAAATACAAATGAAAAGATTGGAGTTTTCTATGGTTAGAAAATTGAGAAGAAAATCTCGTAAAAAAACTAAAAGAAAACCCTCTGATGTTAGTTGGGGTAAAGTCCCTTCTACTGGAGTTCTAATAATAACAGGACACAGAGGTCAAGGTAAATCTGCTTTAGCATGGTGGCTAGCAGATTACATGAGAGAGAAAACTAATAAGTCAGTTGCTGCTTTAGGTGTTCCAAAATTAGCACAAAAGCTATTTCCTAAAAGAGGATTTGGCAGGGGTGGGATAAAATTTGTGGACAAATTAGAGCAGGTTTCAAAACTTAAACCATCAATAGTAATATGTGATGAGGCTGCTTTTTTAGCAGGTGCTAGAGACGGAATGAGTAAGAACAATAAAGACTGGCTAAAGCTAATAGCTATATGCAGACATAAGGACCATCTATTAGTGTTTGTACATCAACAGTCTAGGCAGTTAGATGTACAGATAATGATAGATTCAGATTTAGTCTTAATGAAGAGGCCAACTCAATTACATTTGAGAGGTGCTAGGTCAGAGTTTGCTCCAGAGCTAAAAGAAGCTTATGAGAAATTTTCTAGGATGAGAAGCGACACTAGAAAAAAGGTTTATGCTGTTGATTACCATTATGGCAAAAGAGCTATGCTTAATGCTGAAATGCCTTCATGGTGGTCTGAAAAAATATCGAGAGCTTATGAGGCTGTTGATATAAAATAATCCAGCTAGGATTATTAATCTTTATTTGTATTTGTATGTACTAAATTAAATAAAAAGTTAGGAGGTGATATGGAAATAAAAAAGCTAAAAGAAGAAACTGTATTAGCTGTTTTTGAAGAAGCAAAGAAGCAAAACATAGAAGATAAACATGTATTGCTGGCTGTCTGGAGGTGGGATAATAAAGCAGCTAATGGTGAAAAAGCTATGTGGCATGGCAAAGTTTCAGAAGAGAAAAGCGACAAATTGGATATAGAAAATATAGTTGCTTCTGCAAAGATACTTCAAAATTTATCAGAAATGGTATAAGTTAATTACAACCAAACATTTTTTTCATTTATTGTTTGGGTCTTTGTATCAAAGAGAAGTCTTGATTTAGGTCAAGGCTTCTTTTTTTTTAATATTTTTTATATATATACATGCGTAGCCGCATATATATATATAGACCTTTTATACTAAGGTATAGGTGTTTTGTTGCATTTTGTGTAGTTCTTTAGTATCATTAGTTATATCAAATATAAATAATTGAATAGGAGGTGTAAATGAAGATATGTGTTGGAGGTAATAATAACTAGGCCTCTGTGGAAGCAGAGGCCACAAACAAAAACAAATTATAAGAAAAGGAAATAACAATGAAAATAATGAGAAGAGATAGCGGATTTGACCCAAACAATAAATATGTTGATTGGACAGACTTAGACTACAAAGCTTGTTACAAAGATTTACTCATAGCAGACTTATCTTTAGATAGTGGTAGAGATTTAGATGCTTTGAATAATGGAACATTAAGAAACATAGTAGGTTTTGCTCCAATAGGTTTTTATGATTTAGATAGTGGTCATTTACTACATCTAAACACAGACCTTGATGTAGTAAAGAGAATGTCAAGATGGTTAGACTTGAATCATAAACTTACTTATTCAAACCCATACACTGGAGATTACACTAAAGTTAAGATGGATGATGTTGTGACATTTTTGTACAATGACAGTATAAATGATACAGGCCTAATGAGTGACTGGTTTGATTCTAAAGACATAAAATGGGGTATAGCTTTAGCTAAAAGAGACTATTCAGATAAAGATTATTATTCAAATAGTAATGATTATAATATGGGTAAATCTTTTATATGGAGTAATGCTCCAGACAAAGTTTGGTTCAAAAAATCCAAAAAAAACATGATGGTACACTTGCATAATTCTTTACCAAAAATGCTTTTTGTAGTTGTCGATAGAGTTTTATACTTAGCTGTAATAAGTGGTTCTAAAGACATAGATTATAAGAGCAAAGTTTTAGACTGCTTCAAAAATGATTTTGGTAAATACAATTATATGGTTCATTCAATAGATAAAAACTCGCATGGCAATTCTTTGGGATTGAGCTGGGGATATAAACCTGCTGACGTTAGTAACACTGACAGAAGTGGTGCTCCAGTAGATGGGTATGATTACACAGTAAATGGTAAATACTTTGTAAAAGATTATGACTATATGAAACTTAGTGGCAGCTTAAGCACAATGGATATAGATGATAGACTATATTTTGGATACGGCAAAAGAGCTCTAAAGTGGTTAGGTGATAATTTTGACACAAACCCTTATGGATTCAATAGGCATGGAGTGGTTGATTGTATGACATGTGGTTCACTAATGTCTACAAGTAGGACCGATAATAGCATAGACCTAACAGGTGTCGCTAAAAGTTATAAAAATCCAGCTTGTGATACTTATGGAAGTCTTAAGTTTGATGGTGACTGGAAATTAGATGATGGCGACAAAAAATTATTAAGGAAGAATAATAGTAGGAATGATGTTCTAAAAGCATTGTGCCTAAACTGTTCAGACCATGTTGCTGCTTTAGTGGATAGAGCTATAAATAGGAATAGCTATGATTTGAGAGTTAGGTAAACTATGGAGTGTCGAAAACTAAATATCCTCTGTGAGAAATAGATTTTTACAGGGGATATTTTTTTTAATATTTTTTTTATTTAAACTGCTCCGCATATTAACAAAAATCAGTGTGAATAAGGGTACAGTTCTCTGTGTAATATTTGTTAGCAGCATAAAGAATAAAAACTATAAATGTTATGAGTGCTGCTGTTAATGTTTCAGGTGTTATCATTTTTTTTAATTAAGATTTCTATTAAGTTAATTCTTTTAAGTTAACATAGAAGCCAGCTACATCTTCCTAAAATCAGATTGAAAAGAAAAGAAAGTCTAAAAGAAAAGAAAACACTTACATCTTATCTTAGCAGCCTCCAATGCTGTCAATAGTCAAAGCCAAGACTTTTATTGAGCTACTATCAAATATTAGCAAAGACTGGAGCAGCTAAACTGCGACAGGCAACTATTCTATCATCTTCGGTAAGCGAGATTTTCCCTAAGAAAATCGAGGTTGTAGTAAATTTGCCATTTTGTTGTTTTTGTATAAAGAGTATAAAAGTTGTTGCATTTTGTAGAATTACCTGCTAATATACTTATATCAAATAAAAAAAAGATATAGAGGTACAAAATGAAATTAGATTACACATACTACAACCCAAACACATCTTACATAGATTACATAAGCAACACAACTACTGGCCCAATGAGCAGAAGGATACTAGGAAGCACCTATACTTCTGGAGACTGTGTTATAAGAGCTATAACAAAGGCCTCAAACTTAGATTATAGAACAGTTGCTGCATCAATAGCATACAGGAGAACAAACCATGATGACACCATGCTTAGAAGCCATTTTGCTGGCTCTAAGAGAGTGCACAAAGGGGACCATTATGTAGACGTGGTTCATGGTAACACAAAGGCTGTATACTTGCCTTATCTGCACAGTTTAGGTTTTGCTACATCTTTTATAAATAACAAAAAAACTCCAACAACTAAGTATTTGTTAGATTCAAGCCTATGGGGTACTTATGGTGACCCAAAGGATAAAGTAGACTTTGACTTCCCTTCTAAGAGTAATTTCAAAAGACTAGACCTATTCCATAAAGCTACTATGAATGACCTTGATAGACTTGGAGTAAGTGACCCTACTGGAAGGCCTTTTGTTTACCACATAAAAGGGCATCTAGCTACTGTTGTAGACAATGTAGTTTATGACTTAGGGGATTCAACAAGAATGACTGGTACTTATGGAGTAAGCTTTATGGATGATGATGCTTGGGATAAACACACTAGCTTTGATTGGAGTTGATGATAATAGATAAAATAATAAAAACATTTTTAGCACAGGCTTTGATATTTATCTTAGTCTGTGTTTTTGTTTTTTTGAAGTATTTGGTTTTTGGATAATCTTTGAAACTTGGCCGTGCAATATGTATTTTCTAAATGTCTCTATTAATTGGATTGCTTGTGTAATTCTATAATTTCAACAGTTATTTAATTTATCTAGGAAGTTAACACGGCCAAGACAAACCATAAGTGCCTAGCGGAAAAATCCAGTAGGCATTTAAGAAATACTATCATAGAAATAAGATTTATCCAAATAAGCTAAAAGGCAGCTTATTAGAGGGCCTCCAAAGAGGGTGGCTGGTATGATAAGACCTTTTAGAAGCTAGGAAGGCCTTATACGAAGGCCTAGCTAAACAGAGTGCCTCCATTTAGGTAGTAAAAGAGCACCATTAGTATAACTAAGGTTGAAATCCATATAGGAGTATTGTCTCTATCCAAGATTACTTAATCCTTTTCAATTCGTATGTTAGGCCACCATTTTTCTTTTTAGTAAAAGAATATTTGCTGGCTGGAGGTGTAAACTTTTTTACTTTATCTTTTTTCACAGCTGCTTTGATAACATCTTTTTTTCTAGCTTTATCAGCAACTCTTCTGACATCATCCATAGAAAAATTAGTAATATCTTCTGCTTTTAGATTTGTTCCATGTTTTTTATTATTCTCTTCTGCTAAAGCTTTTTTTATCTTGTTTGTATCTGGATGGTCTGGGTCATTAAAAACTTTAGATACATATTCATCATCTGCGGAGCTGCTTGTTTTTTTATTATTTTTATTTATTAGTTTATCAGCTTCTTTTAACATTTCTTCTGCTTCTCTAATATGTGATGGAGTAGCATGAATTTCTATTTGCTGGTTTGAATTTAGTTTAGTATCTAATACTAAAGATTTTTCTAGTTCTAAAGATTTTTCTATAGATTCTTTAAACTCATTAAACTTTTCTTTGTCCCAGTCCTTATAAGAAAATTGATAAAACTTCACAGCATCAAAGGCTGTCATGTAGGCCTTTTTGTCCCAGTTTGTATCTATACCCCATTTTATGTCATCATGTGATTCTTTAAGGTGAAGCCTAGCTCTAGCTAAAGCAGATAATGTTTGTTGAAATTTTCTTGATTCTTGTTCTTCTTTAGAAGGGTTGTTTAAGCTTTTAAAATATTCTTCTCTATCCTTTTGTCTTTGAGCTTTTGCTTTTTCTCTAGCAGCTTTTTCTTTAGGGAAATGTTCTTTGTGCCAGTCATCAGCTTCGATATAGGTGTCTTTAACAGATTCTCTTATTGATTGTGCCATTTCTTTTGGGTCATACACCCTTTGTTCAACAAACTCATCCTTCATATAAGTTTCCAGAGTTCTTCTATTAACTATTCTTAAATCATGTACTTCATATAAACCATTGTCATCAGCTGCACTGGCCCAACTTTTATCATAACCTAATTTAGGGTCTGGAGTATAAGTCTCTATTTGTGGGTCAAACCCTGTGGCTCTAGCCAAAAAAACAAAGTTGTCTATGTCCCTTCCTACATGTATATTAGCCTTAGCATCTTCTTTTCTAAGCTCTCTGGCTACCTTTAGTAAAGGCTCTATGGTGTCCCTGCCTCCGTTCCAGTGCATATAGACACCTAATCCTGTGTGTTTGGCATCTTTGCCTGTACCTGTTCCAAATTGTATAAATGCTCTATTTCCCATTGTTATCTCCTTTTCTTTATCTGGTTCTTTTTAATATTTTAAATCCAACTTCACCTTTTTTCATAGATTTTCTCTTATTCCATATACTATATCTATTATTGGCTCTTGGATACTTAAAGTTGCTTCTGCGGTATTTCATTTCTCTGATATTACCATCTTTATCAGCATGTTGCTCTGGGTCTCTTAATACATGGTCATCAAAGCCATTAGAGACTACTTTTATATCTCTGTTCCCAAAACTCATAAAGTTTATATCTTTAGGTTTTGATTTGGATTCTTTTATAATTCTAAAGGTTTCATAAGGCCTGTCTAAAGGGTCCTTTAGCTGGTTCCAAGTAAGACTTTTTAGTATCTTCTCTTCTGACATGTCTCCAGACTTTAAAACATTTTTTAGTTCCAGTGAAGTGCTTAGAGTTCTATTGTTAAGGTCTACTACTACCCAGCTGCCATTACCTTGAAGCCAAGCTACTCTGTGCGGATAGTTACCTTTTGTTTTAGTTTTAAAGTTTGGTAAAGATTTTATTTTGCCTTTAAAGCCTTCTTTAGCTTTAGTCTGTGAAGGTTCTACTGGGGTTTTTATTTTTAAGTTTTTTGGTTTAGGAGCTACAAGTTTAGGCGGTGCCGTTTTTCTAGTTCCGTGAAAACTTTGTTCTAATAATTGGATTAATTCTTGTGCTCTTTTTTTCTTGTCTCCAGTTTCTCTTTGAAGTCTATTTACTTGCAACTCTACAAGTTCCTTTAATTCAATATAGGTTTTATCTTTTGCATACTGTTGAAAAAATACTCTTTTACTTCCAAGATTATTTTTATCTCTCCAGTCTGAAATTCTATCCAAAAGTGAAGTAACAGCAGAGGGAGTTTTAGGGTCTACGTTTACCTGCTGGCCCAAGACTTGTGCAGAGTTTGTTTCTCTTTTATTTGTAAGTTCAGTGTCATATAATTCCAACTGCTTACCTATTTGTCCTCTAGGTTTTAAAACTTCTTTAGCTTGCGGTTTATTAAAGTTTGCATAGTTGTCTGCTGCTTGATAATATGCTGCTTCCCCTTTTAAGATTAATACTGTGTCAGACAGCTTATCTTTGGCATCCGTTGATAATCTCTGGTCTCCGCTTGACCCTACAAAGCCTTCTAAGGCTTTTTGTACTCTATCAAAGCCTCTTTTACCAAAAGTTTTAGCTCCTAAAGCTGCTGCCATATTATTCAGATACTGTCTATTCTCATCAGTCAGTCTGTCTGCATCCAAGTATAAAGCTGCCTTTACATCCTTTGCCAACTTAAGTCTTAGCTTTTTTGTCATTCTTGCCATAAGTTTCTCCTATTTTAATTTTTTCAAATATTTGTTTCTTTTTAAAAAGCTAGGTAAAGAGAGTGCATCTTTTCTTTTCAATGTAAATGCTATTCCTGTAGGTTTTATTTCTGCATCTACTTTACCTAAAGATAATTTTTTATTTTTAGGTTTATATTTTTTAGACTTTAAAACTGTAAAACTCTCTCTGGGAGTTTTACCATCTTTTAGTTTAGCTGGCTTCTTGTTTGAAAATTTTACTGTTTGTTTTTCTAAATCTACTTTAGGATAAACTTGGCCCTGCCTCCAGCCAACTAACTTAGGATTAACATTAGGGTCCTGTAAAGACTTTTCTGCTTCTGGGTCTCCGCTTGCAAAAGGTACAGGCGGTATAGGAGGTATAAACCATTTTCTTGGCTTTACAGGTACTGTTTTTGTTTTACGAGGTATATCTGGGGTCTTAGTAGTTGCCTTTGTTTTTGTTTTTGTTGCTGTTGCCACACCAGCTTTAACTGTTACCTTCTGTGTAATTTTAGCTGGTATCTCTACTCTAGTTTTTTCTTTAGAAGGGGTTTTTGTAGTCGAGCTTGTTTTAGCTGGGGTTGTTACAGGTGTCTGCATTTTTGTAACACTTTTAATCGCTGCCGCTTGTTGAGTTGGAGTTCTAGCTATAACAAGGCTTTTACCTTTTGAAGGAATATCTGTGCTTTTTCTTGAAGGAACATTAAAGCTATCTCTTTTTATTCCTATATCTACAGTGGTCAAAGGTTTTGCTTGAACATCTTTTAGTGCTTGTAATTGCATTTCAAGAGTTTTAATAGCTGGGTTTGTTATTTGTATTTGCTTTACAGTTGTATCTGTTTTACTGATAGATTTAGCTAAAGCATCTTTAGTTTTTTCAGAAGTAAATAAAGGGGTGTTGATTTTTGACAGTTCTGCTTTAATTTGACCTACAGATAAACTTGGCTGGATTTTTAAATTGTTTTTATTAATCCAATTAGGCACACCTACAGCTGACACTGCTTTTACTTTATTTACATTAATAGGTAAGTTTTTATCTAATATATCATCAAACATTTTATTGATATAAGCTGTCTGTAGTGCTGTGGGAGTTGTAGGAGGTCCTTCAAATTGTTCTGCTGTTTGGGTTGCTGGTTTTGCCTTTTGAGAGGCCTCTTTACCTGTTTCAGAGGTTTTCTTAGGGGATTTAGCTGCTGGTGCCTTAGAAGGCTTTACAGTGGCTGGAGCTGGTGCATTTGGGGTCTTTGTGTCTAGGAATTTACCAAAGTCTGACTGATTTGAGTAATAATCATCTAGTTCATCAAAAATTTTAGCCATATCAAAGTCTGGATTTTGCTGGCCTGTATTATCCATGTTTTTTAATAACGGTTGTATATTTCCAGATTCACTTCTCTTTAAGTTCTTAGATAAAAAATTTCTCCATAGTTCATCTAGTTCTTGGCTGTTCCAAACAAAATCACCTTTTTTAGATTTACCTAGTCCAAGCCGTTCACCTTCTTGAATTACTTTTTTAAAATACTCTTTAACTAATCCATCTGAAATATCTTTAAACTCTTTAGGGTCTTTATTTAAATCTTTAAGTGAATCAAACATTTGTTTTAAAAAATGCTGAATAGTTATATTAGACTTAACAAAGTCTTTAGCAGAAATATCTTTTATATCTCCAGCTGACTTTATCTCTTTAAATTTTTTAGGGTCTTTTAATGCTTCCTCAAAACTAAACCTACGGCTTTCTTCAATATGTTTTAAATAAGAAGCTATTTGCATTTGCCTTATAGTTTTAGGTGAGTAACCTCCTATTTTAGCTAAATCAGATTCAGAAAACTCTGTGGCCTTTTTTATAATAAAGTCATTAGTTTTTGGATTATACTCTATGGCTTCTCTGGTAAGACCTTCTGTTTTCTCATAAGCTTTGTTTAGCGATTTCATAGTTGAGTTCTGGTCTAGTGTTTTTGGGTCAAAAATATTATCAACTATTTTACCTGTTTTAGAATTTACATAATATGCAGCCAGTTCTGTTGTCTGTCCAGTTTCTGCTGCTGCTTGCCTTAACTCAATAGCTTTTTTTCTCTGGTTTTTATTTAGGTTCCCTAAAGTGTCTGCTAGTTCCTGCAAGTCTTTTACAGGGAACACAGATTTTTTTAATCCTAAAGCTGTATACAAATTTTTGATTCTCTCTTTAGACAATGCTTTTGTCCCAACTTTAGCTTTGCTGCTAGAGGGAAGTGGTATTACCATAAACAAAGCATCTAAAGGATTTATTCCTACACTTGTATTTCCTATTTGAATATCCATAACTGGTGCTGGTGCCATGTTTACCTTAAATGACCCTTCTGTCATAACTGGCTGGTTCTTTTCATCAAAATAAACACCAAAGCCTCTTCTGTCACCTGCTCCAAAGATACTTATATATTCCCAAGCTGTGTTTGCTGCATACTCTGCTTTGCCTAGTTTATCAGAGTTTCTTATTGCCCAAGCATTTCCAAAAACAAATTTAGCTGGGTCTGTTATGCTTGTTCCAAAAGACCCTTTGTCATTAAATTTGTCTCCTACATACTCTCCGTTTTTATATATAGCTTCTTTACCTGCTGCCCACCTTAGAATGTCTTTTGCTGGAATTGTAATTTTATCTAAGTCTTTTTTATATTCAGCAGGGTTTATAAAGGTCTTTGTGGATTTGGCAATAGTTTCTTTTGTGTTTGATAGTGCTGCTTGAACATTTGGCGGCAATATATCTCTAACACCAAAGCCAACAGAAGAAAATAGTTCTGAATTGTAAAAATTAGTAAGTCCTTCTTGTTGTTTTCTTGTAGTTATATAATCTTTGGCTGCTTTAGAAATATCTTCTGGGAGTTCTAAATCATTTTTATATTTTTGGTATTGTTTTTCTCTGGATTTAGCAAGTGCGGTGCCGACATCTTTTTTATATTTATTTAAAAACTCTTGTTCTTGAAATAAAGCCTCATTGTAAGCGGTCCAGTTTTTATTAAATGAAGCATTTTTTAATCCTTCAACTATATTACCAAAGTTTTCAGTTTGCTCTTTAGTTACACCAGAAATATAATTATAAGCTGGTGAATCCTTCTCAAAACTTCCTACCACTGGAGGGGGTGAAAAGTTTTCATATATTGATTTCCCTACTAAGCCTGTGACTTTGGCTGTGTTTACGGCTGCTGTTTTACTCCAGTCTGTGGCTGCATTTATAGCTTTTTTACTATCTTCACTTATATCCATAACGTTTGCAAATTTATTTTTAGATTTATCATTTTCTATTATTTGCTCTATAAGTTTTTTAGTTGTTGAGTTAAGTTTGTTCCAGCCGCTACTTATTAGGTCTCCAGCTTTATTACTATCTTTTTCAAGAAGATTGTTTGCTTTGATATATCCATATAAATTATTCTTTTCTTGTTCTGATAAAGAGTTTATATATTTTTCTTGTTCTTCTTTAGACAGGTCTCCAGCTACAGCTATTCTCCACTCTGTGATAGCTCTGTCTTTAGCTATGCCTTGATAATAGTCATTAACTAACTGTTCTCTTTTTTTGCTTATTTCTTCTTTATCAAGAAGAGATATTTCTGTCCAGTTTTTAGTTGGCAACATAAAGTTACCTTTACCATCTATTGAATAAAGCACAGAAGAGTAATTATCTCCAGCTTGACCTTCTATAGCTTTGATATTTTCTGGTGTTGCTCCTAAAGCTAATAAAGCTTCTTTTGTAGTATTCCAACTAGACTTTGCCTGCATATTGTTCCAAGCTTTAAAATCTTCTGCTACATAAGGTTTAGGTAAAGAACCAGATTTAGTTAAAGCTTTTTTTTCTAACTCTAAAACCTCTTTTGATGTTTTAGGACCATAAGAACCTATTGGATTTTCTAAGGTCCTGTCTATCATAGAAACATTTAATGCTCTTGATTGAGCTGCTCTTTCAATATTTCTTTCTGATATTTCTAATAAATCAACTTTAGGGGGTACTATTTTTGTTACAGGTGTCAACTTACTAGCTGCTGCTTCAACTATCTTTTCAGCCTCATAAGAAGCCTCTACAGGGGTGTCTGGAGCAGAAGGGTACCTTTTACCCTGTGCAGCTAAAAAAGCACTAACTTGATTTAGGTTATTAACCTTTGGGACTATCTCTTGTAAGTTAGCCTCTTGAAAAGTGTTCAAGAAAGAACCTTGTTTATTTACTTCTTTAGCTAGTTTATTTAATTCCTCTTCTTGTTTTTTTAAGTTTTGGTATTTATCCCAGATATAAGTATCTTCTGGAACAACTGGCCTGTCAGAGGCTTCTGCTAAAAATAACCTAAAGTCATTTTCAAAGTTACTTTCTAAATTTGAATAATTTGTGTTTACTGTGTCAAAAGCTTTTTTAAAGGTCTCATAGGTTTCCTTATATTCTTCTGCTTGTTTTTTAACTTCTTTGGCCCTAGTATTAAATTTTTCAACATTTGAGTTGTATTGAGATACAGGAATGTTTGGTGTTGAAGCTGTAGGGACTTCTGGAGGGTCTGGAGCTGCTTCAAAAGGTGAAACAACAGCTGCAAAAGATGGTTTATTTTTTTCATCTTCTAAAGCTTTTCTGGCTTCATTAAATTTACCTAGCTCTTCTAAGGAATCAAACCCTTTTGAAGCCTGTTCATTTAAATCCTTTTCTTTTTGTATTATATTTTCTGCTTTTGCTTGAGCTTCCGCTGCCGCTTTATTTTCATTTGTTTTTTTTATATCAGCTAAACTGGTCTCTGGCTTAGAAGGAAAATAAACAACTCTAGGAGCAGCTGGCTGTGAGCTGGATGGTCCAGACTGTTGCTCTTCTAAAAATCTATTGTCAGCTTCCCTGACAATAGAAACTCTCTCATCTATTGTTCTGTCTTGTTTTTTTTGAGCCATTACCTAACATTTGTTATATATATTTTATCTGTGGCTATTGCCCTACCTATTTTATATGCTCCAGATGTACCCAAAGAACCATCAGTTTGTACCCAGTATTCTGTGCCAATAGTTAAGCCGTTTAATCCATCTATAACAGCTCCAATACTATAAACAGTAACACTAGCACCTTGATTGCCACCTTGTGTTGCATAACCTATCCAAGTTGCAATATTGTCTGGTATTACAAAAGCGATTGCGTGTAATAAATTGTTATTTGCAGAGTTGATAGCTTGATTCGAGTGTGCATTTAGAGTAAACACAGTACCAGAACCGTTATCTTTCCAAATACCTAATGACCTAGTCTGGTCATTATGGTAACTTTCATCCCTGTTTTGATAATCATAATGTTTGAATGTACTACTATCTAATATTCCAGTTGTTGAATCAAATGACCATTCATAAATTTCTGCACATTTTGAGGCATAAGCATCTTTAGTACAGATATTTCTGTCTTGCATACCCATATTGTTCCAGTAATACTTATATGGACTTACTGATTTATCAATATGTACATCCCCATTTTTATTCCATAAATTTGTATTACATTGTTCATTTGGTGTATTGACACAAATTTCATCTGTTATTAAATTTTCAAGAGAACCCATTGAAACTAAAACTGGTGCATTTACAAGTGAACCACTATTTGATGTTGTATCAGTTTCTAGTTGAATAAAATAATTATCAATTTCACCTGTACTTCCACTTGATAAAACCCATATATAATTATCATGTTCTGGAACGTGAATCGGTCTTTGACCACTATAACCACAAGAATAATTCGAACCACTTGAATCAAAAGTACCACCACTTATATCATCAGTATATCCATAAGAACCATGTGTAAAATTATATTTGTTTGCAGAATACTGATTGTTTCCACTATTTGCACTTTCAGATATTGACATTTGAACAAATCTACAATCATTATTATTCAATGCAGTTCTATTTGTAACAATAAATGTTTGACCTAAGTTATCCCACCAGACAACTGGATTTATACTATCATACCAGTTTTGCTTTAAGTAATTAGTACCATTACTTGTTGTAAGGTCTCTTGCAAAATTTTGATACGGTGAACATGAATCACTTGTTGAATTTGAAAAATTGCAAGTATAAGACTTAAACCAAACATAAGAACTTGAATAATAACCACCATGATATGATTTGAAAAATAGCCACATTCGATTTGCATCACTTGTTTGTTGTGCATACACGTTTGAATCAATTGAAGTTGGATAATATGTTTGATTTTGACTAGAATTACAACTTCCATTGTTAGCACAATAATGATGGTCATGTAGTAAAGAATCAGTACCCACAACTAATGTATTATTACTGGTATTTATTTGAATTGGTACACTCCAAATTTGACCATCACTAGCATTTGAATTATTACCATTACCACCAATATAAACAAAAACATATTCATTTACTGAATCATCATGTTCTAATCCGTATCTATCAAAAGAATATTGATAACTTTGTGTATTTGGATTTGGATTACTATATTGTGTATATCCGTTTGTTTGATGAGTACCCCAAGAATTTGATATACATTGTCTACCCCAGTTTGACAAAACACCACTATTTTCCACAACTACATCAACATAAAAATGTGTATCACAAGAACTTTGATTATTTGAATCATAATCCTTATAAACCACAATTTGACCATCTATATTTGAATTATAGTGTGAACTCATCCAAGCAACATTTGTTGAAGTACCACCAGTTTGTGCTTGACTTAAATTTACTTGTGCAACACCATTTTGTTGAACATCTACATTTCTAACTGAACCATCACTTTCAATACCAACTGCACCAGGAACAATATTCTGGTTTGCAGTAGTTTGAAATGATCCACCACCACCAGACATATCATTCCAGGAAAGAGAACCACCAGAAATTTGTAAAATTTGACCTTCTGAACCATTTGATGAATCAAATGTGGTTTCATTAATATCTATATCAACAAAATTCAAACCAGTTGCAGTTGTTTGAAGGTACTTGCCACTTGTAATACCTGTTACATCAAATTCTGCATCATCATCTAAATCTAATTGTGGTAAATCATCAGAAATAATATCACCGTTTCCATCAGTTTTTAGAAATTGATTATTTCCAAAATTCATTGCAGTACTTAATAAAGTACCGTTTTTATTTGGCAATAATAATGTATGATCAACCGTATTTGGATTGTTTGTATCACCTGTTATTTCGTGGTAGTTTGTAGAATTTGTGTATAATCGGATATTGTTTGAAAATGATTCACTATCACCAACACTACATTCTTCTGCATATAAACAACCTGTATTACCACTTGATACTGCAAAGAACATTGCCATTACAGATAAAAATAAACTAATTTTTCCAATCAAGTGGTCATTTGGTAAAACAGTTTTTAATTTTGAATACATTTTATTTACTCGCTTTCATATCAAATTCAAAATATCTTTTTTTATAATTGGACATTGTAATAAACTGAATAAAAAACCAAATAAACTACCAGCTAAAACAATAAGCAAATAATATTTATCTATTTTGATTTTATTTTTCATTTATCCACGTCCAAATTCTTTTACACCCATACTTATCAAAAGTGTAATAATCCACAACATGCCAAACCAATATGGCAATAAACCAATTGATATACCAACCATTAATGGAATACCTATTATGAAACTTGAAATCATTACTGACCTGGTAAAGACATAACCCAATGCACCAAAAGATAATCCAATTGGTATTAATAGCAATGAATAAACTAGATTACCAGTTCCAGTATTATTTCCTAAATTAAAAAATTCACCAAATATTGAATTTTCTGGCATTGAATTTTGACCATCAAAATTTAGTGGATTTACAGTAATAATTTGTGAAGAATCAGTTGGTGTTATATCAGAATCAAGTAATCCTTTTGGATCCCCAACTAAAAATGAAATATTTGATTGTTCTGCATCCATTTCATATGCAAGATTATGATTTGTATTAATTGTTGAATCAACATCATAACCATATGGATTAACTTGATCAGTTTCTGCAACATCCCATGCATTTAATGTAAATCTTGCAACATAGTTATAACTTAATGCTTGATTTACTAAACCAATATCGTAAATCATAAATTGATTTATATTCCCACCAAGTTCAATGTTTTTTGTGTTAGGTGATACACCAAATTGTGTACCAGGAATATAATAATTTGTATCTAACACATAAGTGTAAAATTCTTCATCAATATCACAATAATTTCTTGGAACACCATTTATACCATAATGTGATAATGTGATACGGTGTTTTTGATCATCTGGAATTATAAAACCAGAATAAAAAACATCATTTCCAATAGTACATTTAAATCTTGATGAAACTGTTTTTTCTATTTCTATTTTCCAACCAGTATTTGATGAATCATCATATTTGCCAATTATTAAATCACCATCATTTACTTGATCAAAATCTAAAAACTTATAATCAACATGAATTTCAAATTGTCTACCAACAATATTTGGATCACTTGAAAAATCAAGATCATTATGATCAGTTATAAATGCAGTTGAATTTTGATCATAAAAATATAATCCTTGATCCCTTTTTTGTTGGTTGTTATTCATCAATAAAGCTAAATTATTTGATCCTGGTTGTAAATCTTCAACTATAACCCAAATAAAATGATTCTGAATACCACCATTCCTTATATTAGAACCAATGAATTCAACATTGTTATCTAATGCACCATAAACCCCTTTTATATCCCATAATTTAGCATCACTTAAATTATTAGAATGTGAACTGCCAAATTTTTGGTTTAATTTCCATTCCTGGTAAGGATATTGAATTCTTACTGGATAATTTTTTAATATACCTGATGTTTCATTATTAATAACAATGTTTGACACATAACAATAATCAGTAGCTTGTGTGTCAGTTTCTTGTGCATATAAACATGCATTATTAATGGAATTATTGTTAAAAAGTACAAAAGAATATAAAAACAATGATATTGAGAACAAAAGAACCCTTTTACCTGGTGAAAGTGATACTTTACCACCCCAAGATAATTTGAAGGTGCTTAAAAAACGTGCTAAAACATCTTTTTTGTTCCCATATTCCATTTTTATGTATTTATCTAATATATTCATGAGTTTTGCATTAAAAGAAATTACTTAATATTTCCGTACCTTTCATTGAAATCACAACCACAAGTGGCAATGTTCCAGCTAATAATAAATACCTAACATATTTTGTGAATTCATTGTATTCAAAAAAATTATGGTTAATAGTTGCCATATCTATAAATGTTCCAAGTTTTCCAGCAGTCATTTTTGCAAAATCAAAAGGTGCAGAAATTTTACCCCAAAATCCACCACTATTATCTGGTGTTTCAGCACCATCAAATTCAACAATTTGTGCCATTGATCCTTCACCAGAAAATTTATAAAATAAAGTTTCATTTTCATCAGTTGGTTCAACACCCCCCAATGTAACAGTTGTTAGAAGAACCATAAAAAAATATGGAACATTGAACAAAATAATATGTTTTAAACTAAACACTTAAACCCCCAATCGCCTTAATACAACACCAGTTGCAATTAATGAACCTAATGCAAGAATTGATAAAATAATTGCAATGTTACTTGGTACAACAAAAATTGAAATCATATAAATTGAAATACCAGAAAATAAAGATAAGAAACCATTTCCAGTTCTAAGAAAGAAGAAACCAGCACTTATAAATCCAAAGAATAAGAACATAAAATGCCAAAACCATGAACCAGATATATTAAAATGGTATTTCATAACACCATCAACACTTGATTTCAATGTTGATGAATTGTATTCACCTTGTAATGTTGTTTCTAATGCACTTGATGAATATGGTTGTGGTGTTCCAGTTGTAACATCAGAAACACTTATTGAATAAAAATCTTTAAATATTAATTCATCATTTCCAACTGCCATTTTTACAAAATCAATTCCTTCATATGTAATTTTGCCATTTGAAGTTATAAAATAATTTTCTGGATGATTTAATTCTTCGGTCAAATTAAGAAGTTCATCAATAACATGATTTACAAGTGGTTGTTTTGAACTGTTATAATCACCAGTACCAACATCAAATGATCCTTTCCAAATAATGTTTCTGCAATCACCATTTGGAAGAGTTAAGAAAATATCGTGATTTGGTTGTAAACATAATTCTGAATTAGGATCTCCATATGTTACTGGATAAAGTGATTGATTTGAAATATATATTTTATCCATTGCATAAGAAATCCTGTTTAATGGTTCATCAATCATTAATGTTGATTGATTGTTAACCGTAGATTTCCATTGTAGAGATATTGGAAATTTATCCGTGAATTCATCAGCAGTAATTGTTAATTTATCGGCTTTAATTGGTGTTGAAGTACAATCTGATTCAGTTATTAAGCACCAATTATTTGTGTTTGATGGTTCATCTTCATATAAATTAAATCTTGTAATAAGTAATAAATCATTTTCCTGGTAAACATTTTCAAATCCTACTGCTTGAAGAATTTCAAAGTTTGGTACAACTGTTATTGCATTTGGATCATTTGGATCACTTGACCATGCAAAGACTGGATTTGTCTGAATAAGAAACAAACCTGTTAATGCAATAGTACTTAAAATCCTTTTCATTAATAATCATCATCTTGAAAAACATATATGCCACAATAAATTGTATATACGAACATAACACCAGGTATAAACCAAGCAATTGTATTCATAATGGTTGATGTTCCAACCTGGTTGATAGTTTGTGCCAAATAAACACTACACATTGTTGCCAATAGTGTGAATAATACATTCAAGATAATTGCCTTTCTTTTTAGTTGTTTTTTTTAACAATTAAGGAATTGCTTTTTTTGAATTTTGAATTAAGGTAAAAAAGCAATTCCTTAATTTCGACTTTATTTGTCTTTACCTTTATCTGCCCAAGATGTTCTAATAACAAGAAAAATTGCACCAGCAACAAGGACTATTGGAAGTATAGACAAAATTTGTAATGTGCTAGAGTCTAATCCAAGTGTTGAATCACCGTTTCCATCAACTGCTGTTAATGTATTAACTGCACCAAGTGTAATTGGTAGTAGTAATAGTGAAAGTAATACTGAAATTGCACCCTGTATTGCACCTTTTAATCCACCCATTTTGTAAGTTCCTTTACATAACTATTATTTAATTGCTATTAGTTCGACACTTGGATTAATTTGTAACTTGATAAAAACCAAACACTACTGCACCAATAATTGCAAAAACAACCAATAAAGGTGTCATTCTTAACAACATGTTAGTTGTGCCATTGATACCATCAGCATATTGCAAATATGAAATATCAAAATTGTATGTTGTGTTGATTTGTGGTAATCCACTAATAGTTAATGATTGGCTATCATTTGATAACGTAGCTTGATCCGTGTAATCATTTGAAGTTCCATTTTGAATAACTGTAATACCTTCGGTTGTGGTATTAGTATGTGGATTTGGTAAATCCACCTTGCAATTATTTCCAGAAGAATCTGAATCACAAGTTAAGGTAACGGTATCGGCTTGACTTCTTGCACCATCAGTTGCACTTTTTAATGGATTTAGAAAACCAGTTAACATTATGATAACCATTCCTAAAACAAGCACACCTGTAACACTTTTGCCAATCATAATGTGTAATATATACGAATTCAGCAATTTTTTGCAACAACCCTATTGGAAATCGTAAGATATTCTAGGATTTTATTACATTTTTGCCAATTTTAAGATATTTTTCTTTATTTATTGGAATTTAAGAAAAGGTTAATTAAAATATACTCAACCCTACACCGTACACCAATTATTCACCAGGTTTGAATAATTGCACTATATATCATCATCATCTACATCTGGATCAATATCATAAAACATGCCTTTTTTGGTTCTCTTTGGTTTTCCTACTCTATCTTTTAACCATGTTCCAGCTTTTTTTTCAGATATGTTTAAATTATTTTGTTTAATAACTTCATAAATATCAGAAAAATATAACTCTTTATGTCCATTTTCAATTAACTTATCTATAACCTGGTTAAAGTTATCTTTTATTTTTTGTTCTTGTGATTCTCTTATTGATGCACTTGTAACACTAAATTGTGTATATGGATCTTGTATCTGGAAAGATTGATAATAATCCCAAAACCGTGATGCACGGTACAATCTACCACGTTTTTTAAATCCTTCTGGTATTTCATTTGATCCAGTATGTGTTGCAGTAAAATATATTGTGTCATGATCTGCACGGTACATACAATCAATTACCCAATTAACTTGATACTGAACCCTTGCAGAAATACTTCTGTAATAATTTTGTGTGTTTGCAATAATAACAATGTTACGTTTTCTTATCTGCATTAATAGTTGCGACATTATAAAATTCATACTTGACATTGACCTTAAGGAATCAGCACCAAGTGTTTGAAATTCATCAAGGAATAAAACAGTATCATTTAATTCTTCTGTCAAATTAAGAAGATCATTTAAATCTAGTGGATGACCAAATTTGAGTACATTATTCATTGAATATACTTTTGCACCAAGTGTTTTGTGTGCATGATATGAAAAATATACCCCTAGTAAACTTTTACCAGAACCAGTTCAACCACGATAACCATTCATCATAAGGAATTGTGAACCAGTTCTTAATCCACCATTACCATTTGACATAACAACATCTTCCGTGTTTTTATCTTTAGCTATCGTGTTTATACCCCCCTTTCATCATGATGGTGTACTTTCTAACAAAACTATTATTAAATAACCCATACCAAGAAATGCACCCACAACTATTAATAATTTCAATTGTTCTTTTACACCCTTTTCTTTAACCTTCAACATCCTGGTTGATGCAGAATGTTCAAGTGTTCTTGCAACATCAAGTGAACTTGGATTATATTGGCTAATTGGTGAAACATGTGGATTAAACGGTTTTGGCACTTTACCAGTATTATCAATTACTGGTGTTAATTTCCCTTGAATGTTCCATAAATAAGAAGGATCAAGTGTACTTTCATCTATATCTTCTTTCTTGTGCCAAACTTCACACCAAAAAAAGTTTTTATTATTTGCTTTATTCAGATAATAAACTTTTCTTAATTTCTTTCTTGCAGAATAAAACCAAGAACCAAAAGTAAATACAATTGTACCAAATGCCATGAATAAAGTTAAAACAATAAGTTGTGGTACAAAAAATGTAAAAAATAAAAACACCAGGAAAGAAAAAATATTTATACCAATAAACAATAAATATTCTTTATCAATTAATTTATAAAACTTTATTTTATGATTGTTTGTTATGTTAATTTCTTTTGTTTTATCTTCACTTTTCATTAACCACCAAAACTTTCTAAAACTGTATTTTGAAAATACGGTATTATCTTTGGAATCAATAAAAGTGTAAAAATAAAAGCAAAAGACAATGCACCATATGTTAAATACATACCTATTTTTTCACTTGGTGATACACCATCTTTTTCTGCATCAAATTGTGCTTTTATAAAACTTGCATTATCCATTGTTTTCAAGTCAGAAAACATTATTGGACTTGGTGATAAATAATCATTTTCAAGTGGATATAACGGTGTGCCATCACCAACACGGACTGTTATAACGTGTTCTTTCTTTGGTTTTCTATAACCAAACAATCTACTTTTAACAAACATACCAGTTGATGCATTATCAACTGCATAACCTTCATATTTATTTACCAGGTAAACACCAGAATCATATTTTGATTTTGTTACATAACCAGTTTTATCTTCAAAGAATCTAAATAATTTCATAATCCACGAACAACCAAAGATGAAACAACAATTCCAAATAATACACCTACACAAAATGATGCAACCATAAATTTTGAAATCATTCCCTTGATGTTATTTTCTTTTGCCTTCATAATAAAAACCTTTCACTAATTTATAAAATCCAAACATATATATTAATTTAAATAAACTCATCTATTAAATCTTTTTTTTCTTCCACCGTTGTTATTAGGTCTTTCAATTTCTGGTTCTGCATAACCAATCATTGTTGATCTTAATTGTTTTCTTCCAACACCTTCATGTGAAGATGGTGAAATTGAAAGAAATTCTAAAACTTGAACTTCTGCATAACTCATTTCATCCAGTTCTTGTTCTATACCTTTCTTTTTATTTGCTTGATGTTTTTTTTGTGTGTTTTCTCTTAATCGGTACATTCTACCTTTTGCCATTACAATTGATGCATCACGGTGTTGTTCTTCATTTATAATTGATTTTGATTTTAAATCTGCAACACTTTCTGCTGGTGTAATAAATTCTTTTGCAGTCTTGTAAAATTGTTCACCAGTATTTTGATCCCAAGATAAACCAGAAAATGAATCTGGTGCAAAAGCATTTACACCTTCACTACTTACCATTTTTTTCTACCCTTTCTATTTCATAAAAAAATTCTTCTTTTAAAGAATCCTGGTCCAACCAGGTTTTCTTTTCAGAAAGTTTTTTATTTTTGTGTATTTTTTTTAATGCCATATAATATATTTCTTGTTCAGAAAAACTTTTTTCCATTTTGTTCTTCAACCATATTTTTATTTATTATTCTTAATCTTTTAAATGCATTTTTTATATCAGTTCTATTTGGAACAACTTTTAAATATTCTTTTGTTGAATTAAAATCTTTATGACCTAAAAGCATTTGAAGTTCATAAAGAGATATACCAGCATTTAACATTCTTTTTGCATAAGTGTGCCTTAACTGGTGTGTTCCATGATATTCAATACCTGATCTTTCATAAATCTTTTTATAAAGTTGCCATAAAGTTTTGGTAGATCTTCTTATATATGGAACTTTTGGATCAATACCAGAATCAGAATTAATATATCTAAGTAATGATGAAAGTTCATTATCTGGTATTGGTATAAGTCTTTCTTCATGAGATTTAGAAGATACAACACGTAGATCATCTTCATCATCACCTGGATTAAATGTAATATCAATTGGTCTAATTTTTATTACTTCTGAAATCCTTAATCCAGCATACAATTGCAATGCCATTGAAAGATAAATATAATTTCCTTTCAATGCACTTTTACGATTTTGATATTCTTGTGCATTTCTCAAAAGAATTGGAATATCAGTTTCTGGTAATAACTTTGGTAAGTTACTTTGTTTTCTTTTCGTGTAATCTTTTTTGGTTTTTATTACACCAGACATATAAACATCAACCTTTTTTAGAAGTTTTAGGTGTTAACTGATGTTTATATGTCTATAATACAATATTCATGTAATAAAATATAGTATTAGTTCTTAATCATCAAAAGCAAATCTTCTTGGTTTTGCCATATAGTTATTGATTGCAATTCCCTTGATCCTTATTGATGTACCAAAATATATTGTGTGTTTTTCAAATATACGTGGATTTGCTTTTACGTTTCTTTGCACCGTGTTGTATGCCATTTTTAATTTATCTGCAATTTCTCTTAAACTATATAATTCTTCATCTTCAAATAATTTCATTTAGTTTGCCTTTCTATTTCTGCAAGATCATCTACCCATTCATCTTGAAGTTGGTTTTGATTGGTCCAGGACTGTTTGCCATATTTCCTTATGTATGCCCTGTGTTCTTTCATTGCATCTTCTTTCATCTTCTTTGGTATTATTCCAGCATCAATTGATTCATTACATTCATGATTCTTGATCCTGGTTAAGTACTCAAAACAAAACACACACATAAATGTAATCTTTTGTTTCTTGATGTTAGTTTTTATAATTTGTTTATTTGATTTCTTCATTTCATTTTCCTTTCAATCACGTATTTATAAATTCCCACCTGGTTCACAAGTGGGAATTATTTATTATTTATTTTCCTTTCCTGGTTTCATTGTTTTTGCTATTTCAGATAATCTTTGTTCTTTATCTTTTGAAAAACCAATTTCATTTTGTATTTTTTCAAAATCAACTTGTTTATCAATTTCATTTAAAAGTTCTTCTGAACCTTTATCAAAATCATTATCATCAAACTGTATTTGAAAACCATTTTCTGTATTTCTAACTTTCATTTTTATCACCCCCTTTCAATCACACTAAGTTGTTTATTTATTTATAACCATATGTATATATGATAGCATATCATAATATATCATGTCAAATCATAACGTATTACCTTTATACCGTAGTTCTAAAAAGCATAATTTGAAATTGTCCTGGTACGGTAAATTCTAAACATTTATAATCTATTGGAATTTAGAATGTAATTTTATAAAAAAAGAAAATATATTTTTAGTTTGCTATAATTAAAAAAATGCTGGTTACTGATGTTTTAGAATTATAATCCAGTATTGTTTTAGGTTAGGATGATTGAACTGTTAATACCTTTCAAGTTGTGATTAGTTCTCGATTATTAACAGTTTGATCATCTTTTTATAAATAAGATGAGAATAAAAAAAACTATAGATGAAATATTAGATTATTGTTTTGAATCACTTGCAATGAATACAAGAACCAAATCTATAATCTTACATAAAATAATTAGAGATTTAGAACCATTGCAAGAAGAACAAAATAGAAGTTTTATGAATTCACAAATAGATCATTAACATTTTTTTCCTTTGAAATACCTGGTGATACCCCCCTTGTACAAGCAAATTTTCACCAGGTATTTTTATCAAACATTATAATCTTTTGGTTCTATCATATACCGTATCTTTAAACATTTGATTAAATAATGCTGTAATTACATTTGTGGTAACTGCATTTCCTAAACATTTATATCTTTGAGAATCAGAAACACCAGCTGTATAATTATCTGGAAAACCCTGTAATCTTTCACATTCAACAGGTGTTAATCTTCTTATATCCGTTTTATCTGCTGATTTTGATTTAACAACAACGTGTTTTGCTGATGTATCCATTGTATTTATTATATTTTTCCCAACTCTACCTTTTCTGGTATTAGAATTTAGATATTTTAAATTAATTGAATCACCAGGTTGTGCAGTTTCATAACCCTTTTTAACAGCTGAAGGAATTAATATTTCTGATCCATCAATTCCATATCTACTTCGCATAGTATTTGTAATTCCATTTCTATCTGCCAAAGAAAAACCAAATCCATTTCCTTTTTCAATATTTCTTTTTTTATGTTTGATTAATGTATTCATTAATTTTTTAGATACATAATATTTTAGATCCACTTGATTTTCCAAGATATCCTGTAATGAAGATTCTTTCTCTATTTTGTGGCACTCCATAATGTTTGCTATTAAGTACCCTGTATTCAACTTGATACCCCAATTCGCTAAGAACGGTAAGTATTCTGGAAAAGGTTTCCCCCTTGTCGTGAGATAACAAACCTTTAACGTTTTCAAGCACCAAGTATTTAGGTTTCTTAATGGATAAAATCCTTGCGATATCAAAAAAGAGTGTTCCCCTTGTATCGTGAAATCCTTTCCTGTTTCCTGCCAGACTGAATGATTGGCAAGGAAATCCACCAACCAGGATGTCAAAGTCTTTGATTTCATCCCCTTGAATGTTAGTTGCATTACCATAATTCTTTACCCCTTTATAATGTTTTTCAAATATTTTTATTGCATATTTATCAATTTCTGAATAACCAATTAATTCATGTTCTATATTTGAATTTTTTAATCCTTCTTCAAACCCACCAATCCCAGTAAACATTGAAAATACTTTTAATTTTTCAGTCAAAATTACCACTCCTTTCAATCACACTAAGTTGTATTATTTTTATTTTTATTTAATAGATCGTTTTATACTTCTTTCAAAGATTTAATTTCTTCAAAGTTATCAACACATTTCAAACAAACTATAAAAAAATTATCATCTTGCATCATGCTTAATGTACTTTTACTTTTTATAAATGTTTTATATCTTTTTTGTTCAATGTCATTAATTGGTATAAAAGATTCACACCACCCACAATACCATTTAATTTTTAAATATTCTGATTCAACATATAAATTTTCACTTGTTTTTCTTAAATATTCATGAATTTTTTTATCTAATTGGTTCATTTTTTCTTGCTTCATAATACTTCTAACTCCATTTATTATTCCTTTTCTAGTAAGAGGAGCAGCTATAAATTCATCTACTATAAAGAAAAAAAGGAATAAACATAAGCTGCTCCTCAATTCTGTTAGTTACTAAGTTTTTATCGATTCGGTTTAAGAACTATGAGCTAACTTTCTACAGTTCTGCCAAAAAAGTTATCTTAAATTGCTTGTAAAAATAACTTTATATGTATAAGAAAAAACTTAGTAACATAACATTAATATTAGTAAAATTTATATTTTTATTAATGTCAATAGGTTTTGGGGAATATTGGGGAAATACATTTATTTCTTAACATCAAAGTTGTATTTATAACACTTTTGTTATATACATAATATTAATAAATAAAATTATCAAGTTAGCAGTAGGAGTTGTAAATGATACCTGCACATAATATATCTAATGAAGAAAAATTATTAGCTGATAAATTAAAAGAGCTTAGAGTTTCAACTAGTATTAGTCAAAAGGATTTAGCCGAAGCACTAGACGTATCAATACTGACTATTTCAAGTATTGAGGGCCATAAAAGAGCAGTTAGTTTACCTTTGCTTAGATCATACTCAATTTATTTCAATATGAACTTATCAACTTTTTTTGATGACACTATAGACACATCAGAAAACAATTTAAATTATGAATTTGAAATTGAAAGTATAAAGAAAAAACTGATAAATATTTTACCTGTTCAAATACCTTGTTATTCACATACAGAATTATTTAATCCAAAATTTCCTAAACAAGAACCAATAGCTTATGCTCTAAGGTCTGGAGGTTATTATTCTAAACATGGTAAGGATTTATATATGGTACAAGTTCAAACAAATAATTTATATCCAGATGTATTAGCTAATGATCGTATAGTAGTAGATCCTAAATTATCAGTTGATACAGGTATTGGAGTGGTATATAGAAAAAATCACAAAAGAGATCATTTTAATAATGAATCTGGAGCTATGATTATAAGATTTGAAAAAACAGAATCTGGAAAGATTTTATTTGCAAATAATTTTACTAAGAATCATCTACAGACACCAATAAAAAGAGAACTAAAAGAAAATGAATATAAAGGTATGGTTATACAGATTATAAGACCAGTATTAGTAAAAGGTGTAAACACTACATATAAAGACCTACCAATAGGTCAAGCATAAGGAAAAAATTATGAAAACTAAAATAGCAATAAAAGGTTATAGAAAAGGAAGTACAATTCCTGGAAGAATTTTTTTTGAAAAATCTAAAAATAAATGGAGAGTAAAATCTATAACAGATCCAAGAACAGGAAAAATAAGAACTGCATTAGCTGAAAATGAAACTGCAGCAATATTAAAATTATTAGAATTAAATGAATTTATAGAAAATGGAGATAATCCAACAAAAGCTATAACTTTATCTGAATTATCAGAAGAATTTTATGAAAAAAGAAAAGTAGAAGATGTACCAAGAATTATTTCAAAAAATTCTTTAGAGCAAAGAATAAAAATATTTAACTCTATAAAAAAAGAATATGGATTTGTTAAATTGGATACTCTATGTACAACTTCAAAATTAACTGAAATTCAAAATTTTATAGCTAATAATCTAACTCCTAATGGATCATTACCTACTCAGAACACTATCAAGAGTAAATATATACAACTTAATATGATTTTAAATTATGGAATTGAAGAAAATTATTTCAGCCAAGAAGCAATAAATAATATATATAAAGTTAAAAAAAATCAAAAGAAAATCAAATCTGGAAAAATAACAGAAAAAGCTACTGCTTGGAATAAAAAGGATATGAAATTTATATTTTCTACTTTAGATAAATTACCTACACCTAACTTAAAAAAGTACGTTGAATTAACTCATGGTTTTGGATTAAGACCAGAAGAAGCTCTTGGTTTACAATGGAAAAATTTTAATAAAAAAAATAGAACTTTAGAAATTAAAACTGTTTGTGTATATGGAGAATTTAAAGAAATTCCAAAATCTTCTGCAGGTCATAGAATTTTATATATACCTGATAATATGCTTGAAATATTAAATAATTTTGAAGAAAAAAACTTAAGTTTTATAAATAAAGATTCTTTGATTTTAAATAGATCAGGATTTTACGAAAGAAAAACAAATAATGATAAATTTATGGATTCTGATGCGGTAGGAAAATTATTAAAAAATGCTTTTAAAAATACTTATATTGAAGATACTGGAGATGCAGGAAAAACTAAAAAGTTTAGAAGAACATTTGCAACAAATGCAGTAAATGCAGGTGTAGATATAGTTCAATTAAAATACATTATGGGCCATGAAGATATTAAAACTACTATGATTTATTATTCACATACAGCAGAAGAAATAAAAGCAGCTATGAATAAAATTCATTCAATTTCTTAAGGTACCACTTAAGGTACCACTTTTGAAATATAACTTTGATGTTCTAAGTATAAAAATAGAATATAAGAAATTCTATTATTTTAGTATAATTTCAGTATAAATTGACTATTCTTAGTGGGGGTACCATTAGTTCTTTGTGGGGGTACCAAAAATTTTATATATAAATCTAGTATAAATCAAACTAAAAAATTTTTACTAAGATAAATATTAAGGTACCAATTAAGGTACCATTTTAGAAGTATAACTTTAGTGTTAAGAGAAGATGCTGCCTTGAATAAACCATAGAGTTACACAAGCTATAATACCTAAAGATATTACTATTTCTTGAAATTCTGTTGTATACATTTTTATCTCCTAAAATTAAATCTTCTATTTATATTATTCATTTTGTTGATTCTTCTCAAAGTAACTACTTCTGGACTTGATACAATAATTTGAAGTGATCCAAGAACTGTTGATACAAATTTTGGTCTTTTGTTTTTCTTCTGAATTACTTTTAAAGTTTCTTCTGGAGTAGTACCTTGATTTACTCCGATACCTTGAGGTTTATCAAATTCTTTTTTCTTACCTGTATTTAGATTGTAAGTAATATATTTATTCTTCTCTTTCCATTGGACTTTAGAAGGGAAAATATTTTTCTTTTTACTCTCTTTAAATTCATCTTCAAATAAATTTATTTTTCCTTTTGGAAGTTTTCTTCTACTTCCTTTTTTTGTTGGAGGAGGTTTTTCTGGTCCCGGTCTTGGTTTTGGAGGAGGAGGTGGTGGTGGTACAAAAGGAGGAGGAGGTGTTAATTCTCCAAATCTTGATGGATTAAATTCTCCAAATCTTCCCGGAGTACCTTCTGGAGTTTTTTCTTCTTCTGTAGTTGTAGGAGCAGGAGCTTCTGTAGGTGTCCAAAATTCACTAAGATCAAACTTTTCTCTTTCTGGAGGAGGATCTTTTAAATCTACTATGGGCCAAATTCGGCCAGTTGCAGCATCTGTTATTGGAGGAGCAGTTGCAGGAGAAGGAGGAGCAGGAGCAGGAGCAGGAGCAGGTGCAGGATCTGGAACTTCTTGTGGAGCAGGATCTGGAATATCTATATCTGGTTTTGGATCTGGAATATCTGGTGTTGGATCTTCTGGTACTTCTTGAGGTTGAAGTGGTATATCTGGTGGAGCAGGAGCAGGTACTGGAGGAGGTACAAAAGGAGCAGGAACTACAGGAGGAGCAGGAGGAGGAGGAGGACTTGGAGGAGCAGGAACATCTGGAGGACCTATTGGCCCTGTTGGAGCTGGAGTTTGAGGTCTTGGTTGTGTAGGTCTTGTAGGTCTATCTGGTTGTCTACTAGGAATAAGAGGAGCAACTACACCTGCAGCAACACCTGTACCAGTTGTAGTTAATCCCATAACTTGAAGAGGTGTTAATTCTCCTTCTTTTGGAATAGGTCTTGCAAATCCCACTCTTTGAGGAACTGGAGGAATAGGATCTGTAGTTCTAGCTGTTAAAGTTTCAGTTCTTGGAACATTCTTTTTTAATTCTTCTATTCTTTTCTTTGCTGCAGTTTGTAATCTAATTAAATTTCTAGTTTCAGCTCTTGCTAAAGCTGCTTGAGATAATCTATAAGTTTGAGGAATTCCTTGCTCCATTAATTCCTCTTGTAATATTGCTTGAGATTGAGTTTTAGGAGTAAATGGTCTTGGAAGTCTTTGAGCTGCAGTTGTTCTTTTTCCAGACTGTTTACCAATATAAGCAGAAGTTTTTGGATTCCTTAAAGTTTGCCTTGAAAATGCAGATTTAAAAACAGAAGGAATTTTACCACCAATAGAAGATGCAGCTTTACCTACTTTTCCTACTTTACCTATAGGAACTGCAATTAATCCAGCTTCTTTTAAAATTTGTAAATTACCTTTACGTACATCAACTACTGGAGAAACAAATTCATCTATATTATCTTTTTTTCCTCTTTTGAAAAAACTTGGTTTTTTAATTTTGGAAAATCCAGACCTAATAGAAGTATCAATTTTTTTTATTCCAGTTATTGATCTTTTCTTTTTTGGTTGATTTTGCTCTTGTTGAAAAAGTTCTTCTTCTTGCATCATTTTCTATTTTTTTTCTATTTTGTAAGTTTTAGCTATATAAATAAGCCCTTTTAAGATACCTCCATACACCAAAGGGGTATAAACATACCTTTTTTTTATTGAAGGTGTCTTAAATAATCTGTCTTTTACGTTTATTGCCATTTTTCTTTAATTCTCTCTCTAGCTTTTTTAATTTACTCCATTGATGGGGACTAATAATTGATTTCATATAAAGCCCATCTTCGATCAGTATTTGCATTTGCTTCAAGCATAAAATCAAAGCCAGTTATTGTAGTAAATGAATCGGTAGTATATGCAATACAACTTCCTTCTCCCATTTGTATACCTGCAGGACTATTTATGCTATTGTAACTTACTCCTGATAATTCCCAATAAGAATTAAAACCATAATAATAACCTCCAGAAATATCTACTCTCCAAGGTTGAAAATTTATAGTTCCTGCTATATTTGAAACTTTTTGTGAAGAATAATTTGCAGTATTTCCATTTAATAAATTACAGTATGATGTAGGACTTGAAGCATTTTTTGTACTATTTATATTACCTGTTACACTATATGCTTCTGCCATAGTGGTATTAAAAGCTGATCCACCACCACTAGTACAGTCTCCTGTTTGCTGTCTGAAATTATTTTTATTTCCTGTTTGAGCAATGTTATAATCATCTCCATCCATTATGAACATATATTTTTTAGTTCCATCGAGTGTGTGTTGCCCATACCAACAAGCCATAACCATACCAGTATATGTTGAAGATGCGACCATATTACCATCTGCAACTTTTGTAATATCTCCACCTCCAGTAGGTGTAAAATATTCTAATGCAGTACCACCAGAATTAACTCTAATTTCTTGTAATGCAGATCCTGGTGTTATGTCAGTAGTAATATCAAGATCACTTGCTGTAACTTCTCCTGTTCCATTAGTTTTTAATGGAGTTGAAGCAGTAAGAGTTAATGGATAAACATCATTAGTTTCTACATTTCCAGATCCATCTGTACTTAAAGATTTAGAAGCAGTAAGAGTTAATGGATAAACATCTGTAGTAGTATAAGCTCCAGTTCCATCTGTAGCCATAACTTTATCTGCAGTTAGTGAAGGTGTACTAGGAATATCACTTGTAAGAGCTAAAGTTCCATCAGCATTAGGAATTGTAAGTGTTCTATCTGCTGTTATTCCAGAAGCATCAAAAGTTGCTTTATAAGAAGTACCTCCTTTTACTGATATATTTCCAGTAAATTCATTGTTACCTCCTGCAGCACAAGTTGATTGAGCTTGTAAACAAGGTGTATTTGCACTAGATGCTACAAATCCAACTGCTAATAAACTAAAAGCTAAAGCTAAATGAGATACATTAATCGGTAATCTATAATCATTTAATTTTTCTAAGATTTTTTTCATTTTTTTTCTCCTATAAAATCTTACAAAGTGACATTCCTAAAATAGATCCAATAATAAATATTCCTCCCATCATCATTAAACCCAAATAAAATTGACCTTTATCTGTTTGTACTTTTTCTAATAATTTTTCATTTTTTGCCATAAAAATTAACTCCTCTCATACCATTGGAAGGTACTATAAATTGCTAAAAATAAAAGAAACCATATTACAATAAATTCAGCAGCTAACAGACCTTGAATAGTTCCAAGAACTAAAGGTATTGATGCTGCAAATAAAGATATTGGAATTGACTGAAATAACCAGAAAATCCCAATAGCCATAACTAATCCAAAAGCACTTAACCAAAGTGAATACCATAAATCATCTGGCAATCCTAAATTAGCATCTGGTATCAAAAAAGATAATCCAAAAAAGTTAGCATTACCATCTACTTTATTTCCAGGATTTGAAGATCCCCACCATCGGCCAACAAGATCTGGAGTTTCAGATGTAAAAATTGTACTTCCACTTGCAGCAGAATCTACAATAGCAGAAGCAGTTACTGAAAAATTACTTTGATCTCTATTGAAATAATAGTTTGCTATATGATTTGTACCATTAAGAGAATTATCTGCAATAGTTCCTGCATAATTAGGATCTGATGCAGAAGTTTGATTCATGTCAGAAGGATTAAATCCATAAGTTGCTATAATAGGTGTAGTTGTTTGGCCTTGATGAATATTTATTTGTCTAATTACTAAATCATCTAAATAATCGGAAGTAGTTGGAGTTGTTAGTGAAGAATCATAAGTAGCTCCAACATATACATCTTCTGTATTAGTTGAATAATTTATTCCAACAAAACATGATTCAAATTCTTCAAGGTTTCCATCTGCATCATAAACATAAATTAAAATAGATCCTGTTGATACCTGTACAGAGATATTAAAATTATTTAATGAATTTCCATCAAAAGTATCACTTGTACAAGTTGTTGAATTATCTGTCTTTACATGAATTGAATTAGCATTAGCTGCTCCACCTACATTATTTAAATATTGTACTTTTACACCTGTTAGAAGAGTTTCATCATATTTTTCTAAAAATGTATGAGTTGTTGGTAAGTGTGGGCCAAGACCAGAATCAATTACAGGATCTTCAATAACTGCAGTAAATGAAAAATAACTTTGGTTGAAATCATTATGATTATTTACTCTTAGATAATCTAATCCTGTAAAATATATACCTTGATTTCTTTGTATATCATTAGCTCCTAATAATATTTGTAGTGTTGAATCTCCAGGAGTAATTGAAGGTAAAATATACCATTGATTAGATGATACTGCATCAATATCTTGTAACAGTACGTCATATTCATTAGCTAAAGATGCTTGATAGGGATAAATAGACCACCCAAAATCATCTATATAATCATTAGAATTCCAAGAAGCCATATCTACATTTTCAAATAATATTGGTTTATTACTAAATGAGCTTGAACTACTGTTATTAATTGAGAGTGTAAACTTCTTACAATAATCATTTACAGATGCTGCTTCAAGTTTACATAATGCAGGAGTAGCTAAATAGTAAGTGATAGCCATTAGAAATAAAACTGCAGCAACTACAAATTTATTTATTTTTCTTGGAGTTTCTCTAGCTTGTAATGAAAAATATTGTAGCAATTTAAACTCCTCTCAAAAATGCAAAAGTTGAAGCAAAAGCAGATCCTGCAGCATTAATAAATCTTGCAAATAATTCTGCTGATTTGAATAGAAGAACATAGATTGCTGGAAGGGCCATAATAATTATTAAATATCTGACGAGCATATAAGGAAGAGGAGCATCTTTTGCAACTTGACCTATTGAATCAATATAACAATCTCCAGTTCCTTCATCTAATACTTGACCATCAGAGTTATACCCTGCATCTTCATCTGTAGATTTTTTACATTGTGACCACCAAGAATAGCTAAGAGTAAGAGTATAAAATAAATTTTTACTAAATCCAAACATTGTACCAGTTGCATCTGTTAAAAAAGTAAATCCAGATTGTAAAATATTTTCTTTATCTTCTCCTGTATAAGCTGCAGTTCCAACTGCTTTTACATCTGAAACCCTAATATCTAGCATTTGATTAGCTAAAGTATTAGCAGTATCTGGATTATCTGAATATTCATTATTTGAAATTACACCTAAAATAGCGATAATTAGATATGGTACAAAAAGTGTTGAAATAAGTTTACCTGACATTATTCTGGACTTCTCCTTATCCAGTACCAGCTACCAAAAACTATACCAATACTAATTGCAGTAAATAAGAAAGCGACAGAAACACCTTGAATATATAATCCTGGAAGAATCATCATTACTAAAGCTGAAAAGGAAAAGAAAGCATTTTGAGTTGCAATAAATACTGCTCCTCCTGCAAACAAACCTAAAATAATAAATATAATTGTTGCAGCATATCCTCCAGAATCAAATCCTAAATATTGAGCTGAAATAATGTTTAAATCGTTAGTAGTTCCTTTAGCTGTAGCATTAGCAACTATTTTATTTTGTAATCCAGAATCAACACCAACAGCTCCTGTTGAGCTATTAGGTCTTTCAAATCCAATTTCAAATACAGATTCTCCAAATACATCTACTGCAACTCTTTTAATTCCGGGTAATGCTTCTTGAAGAAATACTTCACCAACTGTAGATACAAGACCTTGAGTAGTAACTAAAGTGTTTTCTGGTAATCCAAGATCAGTTTCTAAATTATATAAAATACCAGATGATCCAGATATTTCTGCTGCTAAAACATTACCACCAGGTGTAGTTAATGAATTCATATTTTGTACCTGCTGACATAACCAAGATCCATTAGCTGCAGGATCAAAATAATCAGAATTATATTTTAAGCAAACTTTACCAGGTACTAATGAAGGATTAAATCCAAAAGTTGAAGCTGCAGGAGCTTCTCCATAAATACCCATTAATCCCTTACCTATTCTTGGAATTTTTGCATTTTGTAAATGCATTATTCCAGTACCTGTACAAGATGCAGGAGATCCATTACATTCTTGATATTCAACGTATACCCTGCCTTCTTTTAAGCTAAAAGGAAATTCTGGATTGGGATTTGTAAGTTCACACCCACTATCATTTTCAAGATATTCTGGAGATTTACACCATTGAGTATTAGGAGCAGTACCAATATTTAATTCATATCTAATCAATATAAAAAAATCGTTTGGTTGAACTCCTGATCTATGATTAGTTACATTAGCAAATCCAAGAGCTTCTTTAATTGACATTTGAGGAATTCCTGCAGGAGGTACAGGAGTTGGAGTAGGTGTAGGTGTTGGAGTAGAAGCTACAAGAATATTTGGAGTAATAGCAAAATTACTTGCTGCAAAAATTATTAATAATGCAACTGTAGTTATATGTATATATTTTTTTTTTAGATTTATCATCTACCTAACATTCTCATAGCTCTTATAATTGAAAATAAAAATAATGTTCCTGCAAGTGAATAAACAAGATATATAAATAAAGGAATTGTATTTGTATTTGAATTACTTTGAACACTTGATGCAAATATCAAAACAGATACTCCTGCTAATATTAAAAATGGAAAACTCATTATTTAAAAAATCCCTTTACTTTTGATGCAAAATTTCTTCTTTTAGTTCTTGCTTTTACTTTTTCTCTAAGAAGTTCAAATTTTTCTTTTTTAGATAATTTTTTTTCTAATTTTTTTAAATCTTCAAGTTCTTTTTTTAATTTAGCTTCTTTTTCAGAGCTTGCAGTTTTAAATTTAATTCTGTCTATTTTCTTTTGAAGTCTAGCTTGTTTATTTTTTGCTCGTTCTTCTCTTAGATCAGATACAAATTTAGTAAAAGATCCTTCTCCTTTTGGTGTTAAGAAATCTCCAAAAGATTTTGAAAAATTAGTTTTCTTTTGTTTAGACTTGCTAACAACTTTTTTTCTATTTTTTCTTTTTTTCTTTGCTTTTACTTTTTTCTTTTTTGGAATAGAACTTTTTTTCTTTAATTCTGACTCTAAAAATGCAACATATGGATCTTTAGTTTGTGTTGTCATTTTTCTTTATCTCCTAAACCTTTTATTTGTTTTACCTTTTTTAAAAACTTTTGTCATTTCTTCTAAGCTCATGCCCTCTTTCCTAAACTTTATTTCATCTTTTATCATTTTTTGACTATCTTTATCTTGAAAAATTTTCATTCTCAACATTTGTTTTAATTTTTCGTTTGATACGTCTTGAATTGATGCCATTTTTATCTCCTAAATTTTTTTCTTGGTTTATAACCTTTTAACTTTGTTTGAAGATTTGAAATTTTCTTATCAATCATTCTTCCACCAAGTTTAGCTATTTGTTTTCCATCTTTTTTTAGCTCTCTAAGCTCTTTTATTTGCTGCCTGTATTTTTCTTTTGGCACTATACCCTCCTTTTTTTGTTTGATGGCCCTTATATAGAGGGGTCTATTGTTGGGCCATCAAGTTTTATCTTATTTACTAAGATTGTCTGGCAGCAGTGAATGCTATGAGGCCCGCCACTCCGACACCTCCAATTACACTGACTAATGGCAAAAGCTTAATTATTGCTTCTACGTCTGTGTATGCTTGAGCATTAGCTGCTTGAGCTGCAGTTGTTGTACTAGCCAAAATTGTAGGTAGGATAGCCAAAAATGCGACTAAGGTCACTACAGCTCCAATTATAGCTACGATTTTATTCGTACTCATTATTTAACCTTTCTATTAGCAAATTAAGATCTCCAAACAGAAGCGACAAAAAATAGAGTAACTCCAATACCACCTAAAGAAGCAAGTAATGGAAAAATATTTAATGTAGAAACTGTTGCATCATCTCCAGTTAAAGCTGCTTGAGTAGATGCTGCAGTTGTTGAATCAATAATTATTGGCATTAGAAGTAAAAATCCTACTAACATTCCAAGCATTAAGATAACTGCACCGAGTTTATTTAATTGCATAATAAAAACCTTATTTAATTGAATTTTTTAACTAAAAGAATTCCTATAGTTAAAACTTAATCCCACACCTACGACCAGAACTATCAAAGTACCAATAACAAGAATTAAATTAAATCTTTTCAAGATAGAATCAAGACTTGTTGCACCTTCAATTACAGGATCAACTTTAAAATAATTGACTGTAAATTGGTAAGAGGTACTGGAAGATAATCCAGATATAGAAACATCTAATAGGTTAGAATCCAGAGTGAATGTTTTAGTACCAGTACCGGGAGAAGTCTCTGTTACTGTCATGTTTGGAGCTGCAGGTTCATATGCAGATTTAGCACTTAGTGTAATAGTACAAGAAGTTGCTGCAGGGCCTGTAGTACAAGCAAGAGCAGTATCAGTTTGAGCATCAGTTCTCAAATCGTTAACTTGGTTACTAATGGGCAAAATCATTACAGATAGTGTAAAGAATCCAAACCCAATTATAACTAAAGAAAAGAGACCTTTAGATACCATCTAAAACATAAAATCTTTCTGGATTTTTTACACTATCACTTAAAAAATATAAAATATTGAAAAATTTTTCAATAGGTCTTAATCGTAAAGCTGATTAAAAGTAAACATACCTTTATTACCTTTAACCGAATTTCCAAAATATCTTATAAAGTTATCTAGTTTCTTAATATTCCAATCTACACCAGTTAATTTTTTTATTTCCATTATGTTCATTCTCTTACTAGATTTGTTTTTTAAATGGTCATAAATTCGATAGTATATTTCTTGTTGGAGATTTCCTTCTTGCATCATATTAATATCAGCTTTGTTAATCTGTACAGATTTTATAATTCTTGATGTATCGTAAGCATTCCAAAATTTATCAAGGTTATTGAATAAAAATTTTCTTCTATTTCCTTCATAAGAATAAGTTCCATTTTGATATACAAAAGTTACTCCTACTTCTTTTCCTTTTTCAGCTCTTGCAACAACTGGATAACCTACTATATCACATTGCATTTTTAGACGTCTATCAACTTCTTCATTTTGACCTGCCCACATAATAGCAAGACCTACTTTTCTTATTATGACCACCCAATGAGAAAAAAGAACATTACCATATCCAGTAGCTCCATATCGATTATCTTGAATAGATGCGATTTCATCAATTAAAACTAATCCATTACTCATAGGAGAATCTTCTGTCTGAACAGTTTCAATAATATCCTGCAATCCAATTTCAACTAAATAATCTCCTCCAAATTGTTTTTTCCACCAGTTTTTATTTAAGAATCCATTGTGAAAAATACGAAAGTTTTCATAACCATTATTCAGAGCATCAAGTAATTCTTCATGGGCCAAAGCTGTTAAAAGTAAGGTTTTTCCTACTCCTCTTGGAGCTATAATTCCACACATTGTACTGTCTTTATAATAAAAATCTTGATTATACATTATGCTTCTTTTTTATCTTTTCTAATTTTTTTATACAGTAAAAACAAAATCCACTTTTTAAATGACCAGATGGAAATTTTTCTTCGCATATTTTACATACATATAATTCATAATATGGAGACTTCATTTTCTATTCCTTAAAATTATTGCAAGATGACAAATTCCAAATATATATCCACCTGCAAAATAAGTTAAATATTTAAAAAAATCTTCTAAAATCATAAGCTCTCTAAGATCCTGTTAAACATGGCATAATTTACGAATAATAAAATCCCTGCTAATAAAAATATTCCTCCAAGTACAACTGCTTCCTTAAGATTTGATTTTTCTGAATTCATTAAATCATCAGCTAATTCTTGAACTCCTGATCTTTTTATTTGACCAGAAGTTATTGAAGGTAAATCTCTATTAAATGGATATATTGGTTTGAATTCATTCTCAAAATCTGTACCTATAGCAATTAATTTATTTCCTCTAGTCCAGAAATAATTTCTATCTAAATTTAATACTTCTTGTTTGCTCCAAGATTCAAAATTTATTCTTGTTACGTTATCTTTTGAAGTAATTCTTATAACTTCTATAAAATTATCTTTTGCTCTTTTCCAGAATAAAAAAATTGGAGGAGCAAACCCTAAAAGCATTAGTATTATTCCAGATGCAGGAGATACTGTTGCAGCATATCCTCCTAATGAAAAAAATAATAGAAAATTAATTATAATTCCAATTTTTTCTCTTTTGTTAAATACGTCTTTTATTTTTAGATTATGCTTCATATTGGAAATACCTTTTCAATAAATATTGCTGCACAAAAACCAAATAAAAAAAATAAAAAATAGTTTCTATGAACTTTTTTTTCTAATTCAATTACTTCTTTTTTAGATAAATTTTTAATTTCCACCTACTCCTCCTATATTTGGGATTCCAACTATTGATATTTGTAATAGAAAACCTATTGCAAGACATATACAAACTATACCCAATGCTTTTACTATAAATTCTTGAGGTCCTGCTGCTTTTTTGCTCTCAACTTCTGATACTTTTCTACTAAAAGATTCGTCTTCATGGTATACAAGCTGATCTGGAGTTACAGTAGATCCATACATTGATTCCTTATCAAAAACCAAAGGAGCAGGATCATTTTCACGCACAATAAAACAACTTTTAATTTTGTCATCTTTGGCCCTTATAAATCCAAATAATTTATCTTTTTTATATTCTGAGTATCCTTCATTCCTTGCTTCAAACCCTTCTTTTTCATATTCAATAATAGATTTATTAACATTAGCATTTACAATCTGAATTGATTTATCCATATTGAATTTTATTAATTTCACTTGTGGATTTTTTTTTGTCATTATCATTGAGGAACTCCTTCCTGATTATCTGGTTTACCCATAAATTTATTCCAGATCCTTTTAACTCCACCAGTAATAGATGTAACCATATTATCTTGATATCTACCTTCTACAGAGTTTGAAGTTTGAAGCTCTAAGAGGGCCATTTTAGCAGCTAACGTATCTAAATTTGCATATAACCCAAAATTCTTTTTATCAAGCTCTATACCTAAAACTCTTTTTCTTTCAAACTCTTTTAGAAAACAATGTTTAATTGCATACTGTCTATTAGCAGAAACAAATCCAGAATAGAAATTATCTTGAACAGTAGTTGTAGATTTTAGAGATTCTCCAATTTGTTTTGGAGTATTCATTCCTTCTCCTGATACTTCCATTGGATTCATCAATTTTTTTAAAGTTGTAGGTCTCTCATAACCAGTAGCATCTGGATTTAAACCTTGATTCATTACCATTTATTTCTCCTCATTTAATTTAATTATTAATTTTTCCAAAAGTTCTTCAATCTGATTAAATTTCATACAAGTAAAAAGCCATCTATCTTCTGTTGGTATAGATCTGTAATACTCGCTGGTTTTATCTTTTTCGTGTTCTATCATATTCACTTCCTTTAAACATTGAAAATACTTTTAGTTTTTTAGTCATTCAAATTAACTATAGTTTTTTTGTTACTCATTTTTTTCATTTTTTTCAGTTGAAATTTTTCCTGTTTTTTCTACCATGTTTATTTGTACTCTAGTAATTCTTTTTGAACATTAGATTTAAATTGAATAATTCTATTTTGTACCCATTGTTCAAGACCGATTAAATAAGCTCTCGTATCATTCCATTCTTTTTTATTAATCTTTATGTAATCCTTTTCTGAAAAATCCATAATTTTTCTTAAATTATTTAATGTGTCAGCTACTCTTGGTACTAATACTTCAAGTAATATTGAAAATGCAATTTTAGATGCTTCAAATCTAAGTATTTCTTCATCATCTTCATAATATTCTTCTCGTACCTGTTCAGCGACTATTCTTATCAATTCATTGAATTTTTCTTCTGCTACTTCATCTACTCGCTTTTTATCAAAATTTACAGATGTATTTGAGTTCATTTTCTATCTCCTTTTTTGGAATTTCTGTTTTTAGAACAGGACTATTTTTTTTTATACTTTTTAGAATTAATTTTTTGGGGGTTTGGGGGCCTCATAACCCTTAAGGGTTATGCATTTGATGTTTCCTTTACTTTTTTAATCTGATTTTTATTGCCGAAGTATCCAAGTTTGGCCCTCGCTTTTTTATCTTTAGATCCTTTAGGTCTACCAAGAGTTTTACCTAAAGCTCTTTCTTTCTTCTTAGCTGCTTTAATACGTTCACTTGCTCTATCAGACTGAAATTTAGCTATCCAACCAAAAACACCTGCTATTAGTTCCTTCATTCCATATTTATCATCTGTAATCATTTCTACAAAAGATTCTTTTAGGGATATAACTTTAATATTTAGATCAGAAAAATCTTGAAGTGTTTTGAGAGTATCTAACATTCCTCTTCTGGATAATCTATCTAATGCCCAGATATATAACGTAGAGTATTCTCTTTTTCTAGCATCTATAAGTATTTCTTTTAGATAATGCTTTGATTGAGGTCTATAACCAGATTGATTATATTCATATACCTTATAAAGTTCTAATCCATCAAACTTAACACGTTCTTCTAATTCAAATCGTTGATTTAAAGTATCTTGATCTTTAGTTGATACTCTTAAAAATATTGCTGCTTTATTCATTTCTCCCTTTTACGTTAAGACTACTTAATCTTTTAATACATATATATTTAATTCTTTTAAGTTAACTTTTAATTAAGATTTAAAAAAAAATAAGTACCTATACTTCCTATCCACCTATTTTATATATACTACGTATATATAGTTAACGTTGTATGAAAGTATGTACTTATCAAAAAAAAGATTTAAGAAAAATTTCAAGTTATTAAACATTAGAATTCATTCTCATATATTTATTTAAATCTGTACCTAAATACAACCTTCTTTTATTTCTCTTAGCTCCTGGATTCAATACAGTATGATCTATATTGTGTTTTATCTCATTCCAGAGACCTTCACTTATTCCCCACTTTTTTTTAATTTCATGAGGTTTATATAAAGTTTCTTCATCAAAAATATTAAATTTAGTAACCATTTATTATTCCCTTTCTAGTTTTAAAGATTTGATTTTTTCAAACTTATCAACACATTTTAAACAACATATAAAAAAATTATCACGTTGCATCATGCTTAATGTACTTTTACTTTTTGGAATTGTTTTATATCTTTTTTCTTCAATATCATCAACTGGTATAAAAGATTCACACCACCCACAATACCATTTAATTTTTAAATATTCTGAT
>VTLG01007494.1_pt1 | contig 59841 bp, 81 predicted proteins | sample 4694571 | NCBI WGS metagenome assembly VTLG01 (sample SAMN12604809, study PRJNA352737) | marine metagenome | biome: ENVO:00000447; feature: ENVO:00000209|ENVO:00000569|ENVO:01000036; material: ENVO:00002151; isolation source: viral sequences binned using virsorter ...
TGGTTCACCAGGTGCATAACTGAAAAAATAAATTCTGGGATTAGAAGGGCGGCACTTGCCGTCCTTTTTTATTTGTGGTAGGATTTATATGAAATAATTGTTTTTACTCATTATTTCCTCTCAAAGAAAAAACTTTGCCAGGTTGCATTGCAATCTGGCTTTTTTCATTATATAAATAATTAACCGACAATCGCATAATGTGATTGACATTTGCCAAGACGGGAGATTTCAAATGGCTAATACAACCTTTTCTGGACCTATAAGGTCACAAAATGGAATGAAATTAATCAGTAAAGATTCTACTACTGGTTTAATTCAAGATAGAACTCTTGGGGATTACCCACAAGATACAAGACGTTTTTACTTAGAAGAATGGTTTTTACAAAGACCCGGTTTAAATGCAAATATTGACCAAGCCGCCACAGTTGAAGTTCAAAGAGCTTTGAATAGAAACTGGGAAGCACTTGGAACAAATATGACTACTGCTTTATGTACTTTTAATACTACATCAGCAGGAATTGTAGCAACAACAGCAGGTGCTGATCAAGACCAAGCAATCATTACTCCACATTTAGATACTGCCGCAACAGCATGGGCAGGTTGTTTATGGGGTACTGAAAACCAAGTGCATTTTGAAACATCAATAGCATTACCTGCAATTGATAATCAAAAAGCATATGCTGGTTTAAAACTAACTAATGATCAATTGATAGCAACAGACGCTGATCAAGCATACTTTAAATTTCAAACAGATGCTACAAACTCTGAATCTTTTAGTGATTTTACAAAACTGCATTTTATTCACAGTATTGGCGGCACAGATCATATCAGTGTTCTACCGATAACTGTAGCTGCAAATACTATTTATCATTTAAAAATTGAATTTGATAGTTCAAGACAAATGTCAATTTTTGTAAATGGTACTCAGTATAATGTGACAAGCACAGCTGGTTCTACAGGTGGTACAGCAGTTACAACTGGTACAACTAAATCAGCGGCTATGACAGATGATGTTGATTTAATTCCTTATATAGGAATTGAAGCCGGAGCCGCTGCGGCAGAAGCAATTCATATTCATTATGTTAAAATGAGCAGAATAATTAACGAATAGAGCTATATTAGGAGGACAAAATGGCTGATACAGTAGCAAGTCAAACTATTGATGACGGTCCTAAATATGCTGTAATCAAATTAACAAACATAAGTGACGGCACAGGTGAAAGTGCCGTTACTAAAGTCGATGTTAGTGGTCTAGCCTCAAGTGCAAACGGAGTAGCTTGTACCGGAGCTACCATACAAAAAATATGGTGGCAATGTACAGGAATGAAAGTAAGCATTTTATTTGATGCTACTTCAGATGTTTTAGCAATACAGTTAGGTGAAAATCAATCTGGTTATCACGACTACACCTCTTTTGGTGGTTTAACTAACAATGCTGGTTCAGGTAAAACAGGTGACATTAAGTTTACTACTGTAGGTCACAGTAGTGGTGACACTTATACTATTATACTTTACTTGAAAAAAGAATTTTGAGGATGGCTCAAAAAACAGAACATAAACTTGAAGTTGCTTTGGCACGTTTGGAAGAGCGTGTTGAGGCCCTTCAAGAAGACATGAAAGAAATGCGCTCAGATATAATTCAATTAAGAGAAACAGCCAGTCGCTGGAGAGGGGCTTTTTGGGTTATGATGGGTGTAGCAGGAGCTATTGGAGTTCTTGCTAATCTAACTGTAAGTTGGTTTAAATAAGGAGAAAACTATGGCCATGAAAAAAGTACCTGCAAAAAACAAAGGATTAAAAAAATTACCTAAAGCTGTTCGTAATAAAATGGGTTTTATGAAAAACGGTGGTAAAGTAAAAAAGAAAAAAGGTTATAAAGCAGGTGGTAAAGTAAAAAAAGGGTATAAGCTTGGTGGTGCTATAAAAGCTATTAAAGCTAAACCTAAAAAAATGATGAATGGTGGAGCCATGAGAAAAAAGGGTTACAAAGCCGGCGGTAAAGTAACACCTAGAAAAATGATGAATGGTGGAGCTATGAGAAAGAAAATGATGAAAAAAGGTGGAGCTGCTAAAAGCAGAAGATAATGCCCTACTTACAAAGCAATATTCCACATTTTAAATGTTGGGTAAGAAGGGAATACACCTGTAATCACACAAAATACCATGGCGAGTTTTTACACGCCATGGCTATTGCAGTCACGACCATACCAAATAGATGCCTTAGTTTTCAACTTATATTTACTGGTTGTGAAACAGATGATACCAAAAATCCCAACGTACATGGCGGTGCTATGTGGGCGAGAATGCCCATAACAGCTCTCATGGCAGACATAGTTGTTGATGAATGGCCTGATTCTATGGCTGTGCATGACGCGCAACCTTGGGATTGTTCTTCTTACACACACGCTGTTTACACTTTAGATAGAGCTACACCTTGTCCTTGGATGGCTAAAATTGGTGGTAGTTTTTATCCTGCTAAATACCTGTTTACAGTTGATTATTCTGAAAGTGAAATAGCTGATGATCCAGCACAACATAAACAAAGTCATGTAATGTATTTGTTAGATGCAGGAGAATGGACAGGTAATCTTGTAGCATTGCCAAACAATCGAGTTCGTGTTACACATCCAGCATGGTTTGAAACAGGAGTAGGTGCTCCAGATTTTAAACCATCACAGTATGTACATTATTCTAAATCTGATTTAGACTATACATTAGACGTAAATAGAATTTTTGATAATTTGTACAATGAGGATTAAATGGCTTTATCAGGATCAACCAACTTTGAACCAGCTGTTGATGAGTATATAGAAGAAGCTTTTGAAAGATGTGGTCTTGAAGTAAGAACAGGATACGATCTTAAAAGTGCTCGTAGATCATTAAATTTAATGTTAGCTGAGTGGGCAAACCGTGGTTTAAATCAATGGACAATAGAACAAAGAACACAAACAGTAACTGCTGACGATACTGAGTATGATTTAGGTACAGATGTTATAGACATCTTATCTGCTGTAGTAAGACGAAGTAATACTGATTTTAATATGACTAGAATTAGTAGAGATGTTTATCTAGCTATTCCAACAAAAACAAGCACAGGTAGACCTACACAATTTTTTTTAGACAGACAAATAACACCTAATTTAAAAATATGGCCTGCTCCTGAAAACAGTACAGACGTAATTAGGTATGATGCCCTTACAAGAATGAATGATGCTGATACTGCTCAAAACACATTAGAAATACCTTTTCGTTTTTACCCTTGTTTAACAGCTGGATTAGCTTATTATATTTCACTTAAAAGAGCACCAGAAAGAATACAGTTATTAAAAAGTGTGTATGAAGAGGAGTTTGATAGAGCTATGGCTGAAGACAGAGACAGGTCTTCGTTTAATATTACGCCTAGTATGGATTATTATAAGGTGGGTTAATGAGTTTTTCATCTGGAAAAAATGCTTATTTTATATCAGACAGAAGCGGATTAAAGTTTCCATATCGTCATAAGGTAAGAGAGTGGAATGGTTCTATTGTAGCCAAATCAGAGTACGAGCGTAAGCACCCTCAATTAGATCCGAGACCAAAAAAAGCTGATGCGCAAGCTTTAAGGGATGCTAGGCCCTCAAGAACAGAACCGGCAGTCGCTGTATTATTAAGATTAAACCCTTTTACAACTGGAGCAGCTAGTGTAAATCCTACGACAGTAACCGTTCAAGAACACGCTCATGGAAGATCAGCTTCAAGCACAGTAAGGTTTAGAGACGTTGCACCTTTTGACGGTATTACAAGTAATGCAATGGAGAACTCAAGTGGGTTTACGATTGTGAGTGTGGTAGATGAAAATAATTATACAATATCTGTAACAGGTACAGCTGTTGCTGGTTCAGTAAAAGGTGGGGGTAGCATAGCTTCTGCTGGTCCTGTCACATTGGAGGATTAAATGAGTTTTACCTTAACAACATTAAAGTCAGCCATACAAGACTACTCAGAAAATAGTGAAACTACTTTTGTTAATAATTTAAGAGAGTTTATTAGAGCAACTGAAAATAGAATATTTAAATCAGTTGATTTTGAAGTATTTCGTAAAAACGTAACGAGTGCTACATCATCCTCTGATAGGTTTTTATCTGTGCCAGATGATTATTTAGCTTCTTTTAGTTTATCTATAACAAATTCAAGCAACATAGAGTTTTTATTAGAAAAAGATGTAAATTTTATACAGGAGTATAACCCAAATAGTTCTACAACTGGTGCGCCTAAATATTATGCACGATTTGATGTAAATAACTTTATACTTGCACCAACACCTAACAGTAATTATTCTGTTGAATTACATTATTACTATAGACCTACAAGTTTAGCTGACAGTACAATTGAATTAACAGTTGCTTCTACATCTAGTTTGGCAGTCAATGAGGTTATAACAGGGGCCTCTAGCGGTGCCACAGCTACCATACAAAGCAAAAATGACAGCACAAACAAATTAACAATTATTGTTCCAACAACTGCCTTTACAAGTGGTGAAACAGTAACAGGTGGCACAACTGGTGCATCTTCTGCTATATCTGCCATATCAAGTGATACTACAACAACATGGTTGAGCACAAATGCGCGAAATGCTATGTTATATGGAGCTTTATATGAAGCTTACATTTTTATGAAAGGTGAACAAGACGTTCTAGTTATGTATGAAAAAAGATTTAATGAAGAACTTATGAGATTAAAAGATTTAGGTGAGGCTAGGGAAAATGCTGATGCTTACAGGCAAGGATTACCTAGAAGAGCAAGAACATAGGAGATAGATTATGGCAACCTCAAATGCAGCAACTAACTATTTAGAAAGAAGATTATTACATTATATATTCAAAAATAATTCTCTTACTTTTAATAGTCCAGGTGACAATATTTATGTTGGATTAGCAACAGCAGTATCTGCCGCTGAAACAGGTTCATTAACAGAAGCAAGTTTTGGTGGGTATGCTAGGCAAAATGTGACAGCAGCTAATTGGACAACAATAGGTGCTGATTCAACTGATACACAAACGGCAAAAAATACAAATGCAATTGATTTTCCAGCGAAGACAGATAGTGGAACACAAACAATAACTCATGTATTCCTTGTAGATGCAAGTTCAAGTGGTAACATATTGTTTGTAGGTGCTTTGGATGCAAGTAAGACATTAGCAGAAGGTGACATATTTAGAATAAACGCAACAAATTTAAGTATTGAGTTAAAATAATGGCTTTAGTAATAAAAGACAGAGTTAAAGAAACCACAACTACCACAGGCACTGGAACATTTAATTTAGCTGGTGCAGTAAGTGGTTTTGAAGGTTTTATTCAAGTTGGTGATGGTAATACAACATATTATGTTTGCACAGATAATACTGATTTTGAAATTGGTATAGGAACATTTACTGACGGATCACCTGATACTCTTTCAAGAGATACAATTTTGCAAAGTTCTAACTCAGACAATAAAGTGAATTGGAGTGCTGGTACAAGGACAATATTCTGTACTTACCCTGCTGATAAAGCAGTGTTTGAAGATGCAAGTAATAATATAAACGGCACATTTGTAGGTAATATTACTGGTAATGTTACAGGAAATGTAAGTGGAACAGCAGCAACTGTCACGGGTGCGGCACAAACAAATATCACATCTATAGGAACACTAGCTAGTAATTTAAACTTAGGTGGTCAAGATATTGTAACTACAACATCTAATCAAGATATTGATCTTCAAACACATGGAACTGGTGTGGTAGTTGTAAAAGGAAACACCGATGACAGTGGAAGCAATGTGGGTGCTATAAAATTTAATTGTGAAGTAAACTCACATGGTCAAATATTAAAGGCTGCCCCACATTCAGCTTCTGCTGATAATGTGTTAATATTACCTCAAGGTCAAAATGACAGTTCAGCACAAGAATTAGTTGCTGTAGATATAACACAAACACTTACAAATAAAACAATTGATGTAGACAATAATACTGTATCTAACATTGAGGTAGATAATTTAAAATCAGGTGTATTAGATACCGATATATCAAGTGTCTCTGGGAGTGACGACACATTAGCATCAGCTAAAGCAATTAAGACTTATGTGGATGCTCAAGTTACAGCACAAGATTTAGATGTTGTAAGTGATAGTGGTACGATTGCGATAGATTTAGATAGTGAAACTCTTACTATAGCAGGTGGCACTGGACTTGCTTCAAGTGCATCATCTAATACAGTTACTTTAGCTGTGGATGCAGCACAAACTGGTATTACATCTCTACTAGCTACAGATATAAAAATTGGTGAAGATGATCAAACTAAAATAGATTTTGAAACAGCAGACACAATAAATTTTTATGCAGGAAACGAAAAACAATTAATACTTACAGATGGAGCTTTAACACCAGGTTCTAATGCAATTGTTGATTTGGGAACAGATGCTCTTGAATTTAAAGATGCATATTTTGATGGCACAGTTGAAGCTGATGCAATCACACTTAATGGCACTTCTATTACAACTACAGCGACATTATCAACAGGTATTTCTAATGGTAATGTTTTAGTCGCAACAAGTGGTATAGCAGACAATGACTTTTTAAAAGTTGATGGCACAAGTATAGAGGGTCGTAGTTCATCTGAAGTGTTAAGTGATATAGGTGCACAAGCGTCATTAACATTTGGAATTAGTAACACAAATGCAGTTAAAATAGATAGTTCTTCAGTTGCTGATGATGAGTATGCTCGATTTACAGCTAATGGATTAGAAAGTAGGAGCACTTCTGAAGTTCTTAGTGACATAGGTGGACAAGCTAGTCTTACTTTTGGAATTAGTAACACCAATGCAGTTAAAGTAGACAGTAGTTCTGTAGCTGATGATGAGTACGCTAGGTTTACAGCTAATGGTCTAGAAAGTAGAAGTGCGTCTGAGACTAGAGGTGACATAGGATTAGGAACTGCGGCAGTATTAGATACTGGAATATCAAACACTAATGTTCCAAAATTTACAAGTGGAGTTGCTGACAATGACTTTCTTAGAGTGGATGGAACAGCTATTGAAGGAAGGTCTGCTAGTGAAGTTTTATCAGATATTGGAGGTCAAGCATCATTGACTTTTGGTATATCAAATACTAATGCAGTAAAAATAGATCATGCAAGTGTTGCAGATGATGATTTTGCAAGATTTACATCAAATGGATTAGAGGGCAGAAGCTCTTCTGAAGTATTATCAGATATAGGTGCAACAACTGCTTCAGCAGCGGCAGATGAAGCAACAGCATTAGCAATAGCGTTAGGATAAAATATGGCAAATACATTTAAGGTAGTAACAAAAGCAGGAGTTACATCAGAGGATATAATATACACTGTAGCAGGATCAACAACCACAGTTATCTTGGGTTTAGTTTTAGGTAACACAACAACAAGTCAAACCACTGTAACAGTTACATTGTCGTCAAACACAGGCAGTAGAGCAGGTGGTAATGATGAAGCAAACCAGGATGTAGAGTTAATTACAAATGCACCAATTCCAGCAGGATCGTCATTGGAGATGTTAGCAGGGAATAAAGTTGTTATGGAAACAACAGACTTACTAAAAGTTACAGGAAGTGGTGCAACAGATGTTTGCTTATCTATTATGGAGATCACTTAATGCCGTATTTAGGAAACAATCCAACAGCAAATTTTGCATCAGTCACTAAAGATACATTTAGTGGCAATGCTAGTACGACTGCGTTTACTTTATCTAAACCAGCGACAACAAATGGTGTAGCCGTTTATGTTGAGAACGTAAGACAAATACCAACAACAGCATATGCAGTCAGTGGTACAACATTGACATTTACTGGTGCTCCTCCAAGTGGCACGAATAACATTTATGTAATGCACCACAACACACCAGTAAGCACAGCAACACATCCTTCTGCACAGGCTTTGACTGCTACAAGTGGTACGTTTAGTGCAGGTGTTTCAGGAACTACTGGTACGTTTACTAGCGATGTTAGCATAGATGGTGGTAGTTTTGTGTTCAATGAAAGTGGTGCGGCAAAAGATTTTAGAGTTGAAGGAGATACTAAAACTCATATGCTGTTTGTTGATGGCAGTGCAGATGTTGTTGGTATAGGAGGAACACCTGCTACTGGTAACAATATTGTGACGCATATTAAACAAGGAGATAGTGGTGCTGCTTCAGGCGATGGCTACCATAGTTATAGTAATTTAATTGTAGAAACTAATGCAGGTGAAGATGGTGGTGGTATATCAATTCATGGTGATAATAGTTCATTATTACAGTTAGCTTTTGGCGACCCAGAAGATGCAAATGCAGGTATTATTTTTTATCAACACAGTGATAACACAATGCATTTTTATACAAATGCTCAAATGAAATTAAAGATAGCAGAAAACGGAACTCATACTTTTAAAATGAAAGATACTGATGGTGGGGTTGAAACTGCCATTTGGGGTTCTGGAACTACATCATATATACAAGCTGTTTCTGGGGAATTGTATGCAAGAGATAGTGCTGGTAATAATAATTTAATCTCTCCACATAACTTTGAATATATTCCAGGTGGTGCAAGTGAAAACCATGCATGGGCATTTTTAAATAAAAAAACATCTAGTAATATTTCTACTACAAAAGATAAAGATGGAGAAGATGTTAAAATAATAGATACTACTGAAGCAAAAGATTTTACTTATGTAAATGTAGATATGATGAAGGTTGTTCGTGAGGTAGAAAAACTTACAGGAACTAAATTAGTTTATACTGGCAATCAAGATGGTGATGATGGTTCTACAGTTAAAGACGATATAATTGCAGAATTAATAAAAAGAATAGAAGCATTGGAGAGTAAATAAATGCCATACATAGGAAGATCAACAGACGGATTTGGAGTAAGGAATAGATTTATATACCTCGCTTCAAGTGGTGACACATCCGTAAGTGGAGCAGATGCCAATGGAGCTACTTTAACATTTACAGATGGTGCGTATGTTGACGTATATCTTAATGGTGTTCTACTAAAACCTACAACAGATTACAATACAAGCACGGCAGGAACGATAGCAGGTCTATCAGCACTTAACACAAATGATGAAGTGACTGTGGTAGTCTATGATGTATTTACTGTTGCTGACATGGTAAGTGCTACAAGTGGTGGTACGTTTAGTGGGAATGTTACGTTTGATGGCACAGTAACAAATAACTCGACTACAGCTTTGAAAGAAGATGTTGTTTTTCATGGTGCTAACTACAACGTAACATGGGATAAGTCAGATAGTGCTTTAGAGTTTGGTGATAATGCTAAATTAACTTTTGGTGCAGGTAATGATTTGCAAATATATCATACACCCGGCACTGGTACATTTATTGATGAAGCTGATGATGGTTCTTTATTTATAAGAAGTAGCCGAGTAACCATACACAAGTACACTGGCGAAACTATGATAAATGCTGTAGCTGATGGTGCTGTAACTCTTTCCTATAATGACAATCAAAGATTTGCAACAACTGATCTTGGGTTTGATATAATAAATGGGGGTACAAGCTTTGGAAGTTTTGAACTAACCAACTCAGATAATTTAACCATTGATTGTAATAGCACTAACCATGTAGGATTAACATTTGGAACAGCAGAGATGTTTCCTAGAAAAAATCAAGCAAATTCTGATGATGGTGTTGATTTAGGTGCAGCATCCATACGTTTTGATGATATTCATGCAACCAATGGTACAATACAAACTTCAGACCAAAACGAAAAACAAGATATAGCAAGTGCAACAGCTAAAGAACTTAATGTAGCTAAAAAGCTAACTAGTTTATTTAAAACATTTAGATGGAAGAGTAAGGTTGAAGAAAAAGGGGATAATGCTAGAACGCATACAGGCATTATAGCACAAGAAATACAATCTGCGTTTAATGCAGAAGGATTAGATGCATCTAAATATGGACTGTTTATATCACATACATGGTGGGAAAAAGATAAAGATGTATACAACACAGAAAAAGAAGCACCTTCTGATGCAATTAAAAGAACTAGACTAGGTGTAAGATACCCTGAGTTATTTTCTTTTATTTTCTCATCTATAGAAGCACGACTTACAGCATTGGAGAGTAAATAATGAGCAGAGCAAGAACATTTGCAGATTTAGCTACAGCATCTGAAGGCAATAATTTATCAATTCCTAACATGATAATTAATGGGGATTGTCGTGTTGCACAAAGAGGAACATCTTTAGCAAGTATAACAAGTGGAACTAACTATCAAGTTGACAGATGGCAGTTTCAACCATATGGTCATGGAACTTGGACATTATCTCAAAACAGTTCAACAGGATTATCTGGATTTGAAACATCTGTAAAAGCATTATGCACTTCAAATGGTGGTACTCCTGCTGGTGGAGACTTTGTATTTTTTCTTTATAATATTGAAGGGCATGACACTCAAAGATTGAAATTTGGACAATCAGACGCTGAAAGATTTACTTTATCATGGTATGTAAAATCAAATAAAACTGGAACTGGTGTTGTTGAAGCACAAACAACACATAGTAGTGCAACAGTTGAAACAACAAAAACTTATACAATATCTCAAGCAAATACATGGGAATTTAAATCTTTAACTTTTCCTGCAAATACAGATTTTGAACAAACAGCTAGTGCTAAAACTACATCAAGTGGTTTGGGTTTTAGATGGATTATTGATAGTGGAACAAGTCAAACAAGCGGAACTACACCTACCACTTGGGCAAATCAAACAACAGCTAACAGATGGGCAGGACACACTTTGAATATAGGAAGAGCAGATGATGATTATATGGAAATTACTGGTGTACAGTTAGATATAGGTGATGTTGCTCAACCATTTAAACATGAAAGTTTTGCAGATAATTTACAAAGATGCCAAAGGTATTTTTATAAATATATATCAAATAACGATTATGGACCATTAGGAGCAAATGGTATGCAAATTAATACTAACTCTACATCAGGTACTATGTTTCAAGGTATGCACCCAGTAATGATGAGAGCAGCACCATCATTGGCTTATGGAGGAACTTGGTCTGGTGAAGTAGCTGAAGGAAGTATAACTTTTGCGTTAACAGGAAGTGTAAGGACAAGTAATTTATTTTGGCAATCACAAGAACCAATACCTGCTAGTGGTGCTAATAGTGGTGATGCAGCCTTAGTATATGGAGGAGGAGATGATGATGCTTTTTTTTCTGGTGATGCAGAATTTTAGGGGATTATATGGATATTAAATCAGCAAAATATATAAAAGATACATTAGCTAATGATGGCAGTCACAGTAACATAAGAGTAGTTCTTAATGATGATACAGTTATGGCTGTTCCTATAAATACAGAAAATTCAGATTATAATGAACTTATGGAAATGGTTAAAAATAAAGAACTTACAATAGAGGATGCAGACTAATGGCAATAACAACCATAGACGCAACCACTGCTCTAAGTAATAATGGAATGACTCTTTTAAATACAACTACAGTTTCTTCTGCTGTAGCAAATGTATCTTTTAGTTCATCTTTAATTACTGATACATATATGGACTACAGAGTTACCATTAGATTTTATGCACCATCAACAAATGGTCAATCTCTTTTTGTTTTTCCGTCAGATGACAATGGTTCAACTTATGATATATTTATTGAACAACACATGACTTATGCAGATTTGAAAGCATCTCTTGCTTTTGGTAATGCTGGTACAAATGGTAATAGTGAAGCTAAAATACAAATAGGTGCTGGTACAGAAAATACTGCAAACAAAGGCATGAGTGCAGATTTGATGTTTATTGGTTTAAGGCAAACTACTGGTTTTAAAGCAATGTATTTTAGTTGTCATAATGCACACGACAATGATGGTGGTCATAATACTGGTAATGACTATTGGTGGACAGGTGGTTCAAAAATTGTAGGTTCATCAAATTCTGATAGAACAGCAATTAATAATTTAAAATTTCAAGCAGGAAGTGGCAATATTGCACAAGGCACATTTAGTTTATATGGGATAAAATCAGCATGAAAAAATTAGTTGATGGCGTTGAAATTGAAATGACAAATGCAGAGATTGCATTAAAACAAGCACAAGATAAAGCAAACTTAGAAGGTACATTAGTACAAAGAATGGCTCTTCTTAGAAACAAAAGAAATATTCTATTAGCTGAAACAGATTGGATGGCTAATTCTGACGTTACCATGAGTAGCGATTGGAGAACTTATAGACAAGCATTGAGAGATATTACTAAAACAGAACCAGTTGACATGGCTCTAAGCAATATAACATTCCCAACTAAACCGAGTTAATTATGCTAGGCTTTAGTGCTTTATCAGAAAACCCTATTAGTAGTGTTAATAAGGTACTAGAACTTTCAGCATCAATGACAGGGTTAGGCGTTCAAGCTACTGCTGCGGCTGGTACGTTAATTGGTGCAAGTACGATGTCTGCTACTTCTACACAAACATCAACTGGAGTTAGGATACTTGTTCATAGTGCAAGTATTGAGTCAACATCTGTAGCGTCATCTTCTGCTGTATTTATAAAAGGGTCAACATTACAGACAGATTTGGTATCTTCAATTGTGCAGACAGCAACGGGTGTTCGTATATTAGTTGATACGTCAACACAAAATTTAAACTTTACACAAACAACAACTGGTGAATTATTATTTACAGAAATGGTTCCAAGTGTTACTGTGACTTACACAGAGATCACGCATACAGGTGACAGTTGGACAGAGATTACTCACTCAGGCGATACTTGGACGAATGTGAGTACAAACTAGGAGTTATAGATGGCAAGTGATTATACAGCAAATAACGGCATAGAAAAGATTGGCACAGGTGAACAAGCAGGCACCTGGGGTGCAACAACCAATACAAATTTTGATATTATAGATAGAGCTATAAATGGTGTAGGTGCAATCACGTTGTCTGGTACAACACATACGCTAACAACAACAGATGGTGCAGCATCTGATGGTCATTTTAAAGTATTAGTTTTTGGTGGCACATTAAGTTCTACAAACACTGTTACTATAGATCCTAACAATCAGGACAAGTTATACTTTGTAGTAAACAGTACCTCTGGTAGTCAATCTATAATAATTAAACAAGGCAGTGGTGCAACTGTCACTGTAGGTAATGGTAAGACTGCTATTGTATATGCAGATGGTGCAGGGTCTGGTGCGGCAGTTGCACAGATAGAAACTGGATCAGATGAATTTACAGAAGATGTAACCATGAAAACTGATGATGGTGCTTTATTAACTTTGCAAACATCAGCCACAGCTATTACAGATGGTAATGTACTTGGTGCATTACAGTTTCAAGCACCAAATGAAAGTGATGGTAGCGATGGTGCTTTAGTTTCTGCATCCATAGTAGGTGAAGCTGATGCTACTTTTTCTGCTACTGTTAACAGTACAGACCTCGTTTTTAACTTAGGAACTGATGGTGCAGTTGCAGAAAAAATGAGACTAACGCATGAAGGTGATCTTGAATTAAAAGCAGCAGATGGTGCAATACTTAAACTACAAACTACTTCGACTGATGTTACAGATGGAAACGTATTAGGTGCAGTAGAATTTAATGCTCCACTTGAAGCAGGTGGAACTGATGCTATAACTACAGCTGCATCTATTGTAGCTGAAGCTGATAATACCTTTGCCGCAGATAATAACCAGACTGATATGGTATTTAAGCTAGGCAGTTCTGAAGCTGCAACAGAAAAGATGAGATTAGCACATGAAGGTATCTTGTCTATACCTGCTGATGGTAGCACAACTACAAATGGTATTCATATTGGAGCAGGTGCTGATTTAAAATTTTTTCACGAAAGTGATGTAAATAAAATTATGTCAGGTGCAGACAATCACCCAATAGCTATACAAACTCATTCAGGCGAGTTTATGGCTAAATTTGACGTTAATGATGCAGCAAGGCTTTATTATGACAATTCATCAAAGTTAGCCACAACATCTGCTGGTGTAGAAGTTAATGGTACATTAACAGCAACAGAAGTTACAGCTACATCAGATGAAAGACTAAAGTCTGACATACAAACAATAGACAATGCTTTAGATAAAGTTATGAATATGCGTGGTGTGTCATTCACTAAACAAGCTGAAAAAGGTGTTGGTGTAATTGCTCAAGAGATAGAAAAAGTTTTACCAGAGGTTGTAACAGATGGTGAATATAAGTCTGTTGCATACGGAAACATAGTTGGTGTTTTAATTGAAGCTATTAAAGAACAGCAAAAACAAATTGATGAGCTAAAGAAAGATAAACATGGCTCTAGCGACTAGTGGTACAATAAACCTAACAGATGTTCGTGATTTTTACGGACAAAGTGGATCAATAAACATGACTGCTTTATATAAAGGTGGATCACACGTTCCTAATCCTGCAACTTATGCAACAGGAAATTTTAGTCAAGTAAGTGCAGCTAGTGGAACAAATTTACCAGTTGCTTTGTTTGATAATGGTGGTGTTGTTCCGTCATTAGATACTGAAGCTAATACTAATATACCAACAAGTGGTTCAATTAGTATGACAGATTTTTATAGTGGGTATAAATTAGTAAATCCATCTGTGTCCTCAGTATCTTTAAGTTCTCAAGCAAATCAAGTTGGTTGGGCTGGTACAACACCTACAGCAAATCAAGGTTTTTATGTTGAAGATTATGCTTCTGGTTTTGGTTACGATAATTACGGACAATTGTTAACAGTAACAAATTCTGCAATAAGTGGTGGTACGTTTATAGGTCATACAACAGTAACTTTTCAAGTATCTCACACAGGTATATATACAATGGCTGGTCATTGCACTGGTAACGAAATTAATTCAGCACAGCTTCAAGTCAGTGGATCAGGTGTAGTTATGAAAAATAGCAGTGGCAGCACTGTTACTGGACTGCAAAATGTTCCACTAGGTGCTTTTCGTTTGTTTGAGGTAACACTTCCTGCAAGTACAACATTAACTTTTGATGTAAGGACAACCTCTGGTAGTGCTGGATCTTATATGTTTGGACAGATAAGAACAAATTGCAATTATCAAAGACATCCTAACAGCACGGCATCTGCAACAAATAACGTAATGTTAACTCAAGGATAATTATGCCACTAACCAAACTACAGTTTAAACCAGGTATAAACAGAGAGATTACAAAATACAGCAATGAAGGTGGTTGGGTTGACTGTGACAAGGTACGTTTTCGTTTTGGTTATCCAGAGAAGTTTGGTGGTTGGGAGAAAATGTCAGGCAATACCTATCAAGGTACAGCAAGACGTTTACATAATTGGTTAGCTCTTGATGGATCGAACTTTCTTGGTGTTGGCACACATCTTAAATATTATATAGAAGAAGGTGGTACGTTTAATGACGTAACACCAATTCGTTCATCAACAACAAATTCTACGACATTTTCAGCTACAAATGGTTCTGCAAACATAACTGTTACAGAATCTAATCATGGTGCGGCAGAGAATGATTTTGTTACATTTAGCAATGCTGTAAGTTTAGGTGGTTTGGTTACAGCATCTATACTTAATGCAGAACATCAAATTGTATCTGTAACTAATGCAAATACTTATGTGATTACAGTTAGTGTAACTGCTAATGCTTCTGACAGTGGTAATGGTGGTAGTGCAACAGATGCTGAATATCAATTGACTGTGGGTCTTGACTCACAGGTCGGTGGTACAGGTTGGGGTGCCGGACTGTTTGGTGGTACAACAGCAGGTGCCTTGACAACACAGTTAGCAGAAGCATTAGATGCTAGTGAAACAGAAATAGATGTTGACAGTTCTACAGGTATTATTGCGGGTGATACAATATTAGTAGAAGAAGAACTTATAACAGTAGGCACAATTAGCAGTAATACATTAGGAACGGGTGGCGGCCCGTCAACAAGAGGTGCAAGTGGTACAACTGCTGCTACTCATGCAGACAACACAATTGTTCAATTAGCTGTTGGTAATGCGTCATCTGATGATGACTTTACCGGTTGGGGTATAGCAGCCGTATCTGGTACAACTCGTGAAATACGAACATGGTCACACGACAACTTTGGTGAAGATTTATTAATAAACCCTAGAGATGGTGCAGTGTATTTATGGGATAAAACAAATGGCCTATCAACACGGGCCGTGGAACTTAGTACATTAGCTGGTGCAGCAAATACACCGACTATTGCCAAACAGGTTCTTGTAAGTGACATCGATAGACATGTGCTTTGTTTTGGCACTAACACATATGGAACCACGACCCAAGATCCCTTGATGATACGATGGTCAAATCAAGAGTCTGTGTCAAACTGGACAATTAGTTCTGACACTACTGCTGGTAGCTTGAGACTAGGATCTGGGTCAGAGTTCGTACAGGCCGTAGAAACAAAACGTGAGATACTTGTTTACACGGACACATCATTACACTCGTTACGTTTTATTGGCGGTGACTTTGTTTTTGGTATACAACAGATTGCATCAAACATTACAATTATGGGTCCAAAAGCTGCGGTTGCTACAGAAGATTTTGTTGTTTGGATGGGCAGAGACAGCTTTTATGCTTACGCTGGTGGCACACAAACCTTACCATGTACAGTCAAAGACAAAGTGTTTCTTGATTTTAACAATCAACAAAGAGACAAAGTTGTGGCCGGTGTAAACTCTGAGTTTGGTGAAGTTATATGGTTTTATCCGTCCGAATCTAATTCATTAAATAACGGTGGCACGGGTGATATAGATAAGTATGTTGTATATAACTACAACGAAAAGGTTTGGTATTTTGGTAATTTATCCAGAACAGCATGGATGGACAGAGGTATAAGAAACTTTCCTATTGCTGCCTCGTCTTCTTATTTATACAACCATGAAAATGGTTATGATGATGATGGTTCTGCTATGACATCTTTTATTGAATCAGCGCCCATGGATATTGGAGATGGCGATAAGTTTAGTCTTGTACAAAAAGTTATACCAGATTTAACTTTTGAAGGCTCTGTAAATCAGAGCACACCAGTTGCAAACTTTACATTAAAAGCAAGAAACGAACCCGGAGAAGATTATGGTAATACATCTGCTGGATCAACAACACGCACAGCTACATCGCCTGTTGAGTTGTTTACTAACCAAATAGACTTACGGGCAAGAGGTCGTTCATTTGCTTTACGGGTTGATTCAGATGCTACGGGTATGAAATGGAAGCTAGGCTCACCAAGGGTCAGCATTAGACCAGATGGAAGACGTTAATGGTTTATGGTAATTTAGGTGTAACACCACCAAGACTTCCTGAACCTCCTACTGATTTTGGTAGAGATCCTTTAATAACAACTAGTTATATAGGTGATCTTATTCGTGCCTTAGAGGTTTTTATTAACCAACAGCAAAGCACAGAAACAGAAGAACAATTAGAAACAATTAGCTGGTTTATGGGTCAATGACAATACGTTATAAAAATGTTAAAGCAATTGTTACTGGAACAACTACAGCACAATCAATATTGACTCCAGCCAACGCAACAACAGCTGTTATTAAATCAATAATTGCTTGTGAACAAAGTGGTAATGCTGATACAATTACGCTAACTATTACAGCAGGCAGTGATGTGTTTAGTTTATTTAAGGTAAAGGCAGTTAGTGCTAACACAAGTATAGAACTATTAACAGCACCTCTGGTGTTAGCTGAATCAGAAATATTAAAAGCAGCTGCGGCAACAGCAAGTCGAATACATATAGTTGTAAGTTACATGGAAATAAGTTAAGGTAGGGTTATGCAAGAGGGTATTACATCAGTCATTGACAGCAAACCAGATTATGAACTTGAGCCTATAGGCATTGCTTCTTTTCAAGACCAAGCGGAGAAGCTTGCTAATATGGGCCGTAATGGTGATACATATATAGTTCACGCCGCAGAAGGTGAGACTGTATTGCCTATGGAAGTATTAGATGCAAACCCACAGCTAAAGAACATGTTGTTTACACAAATGCGGGACATGGGCATTGAACCAGAACGCTATATTGTAGGTAATCAACTTAACTCTATAAACCCTATTACAGGTCAACCAGAGTTTTTTCTTAAAAAGATATTTAAAGGTTTAAAAAATGTAGGTAAGGCACTAAAGAAAAATGCTTCTGTTATATTACCGCTTGCTTTAGGTTATTTTGTTCCCGGCATGGGTAAGATAGCCGCAGGCACATTAGGAGCGGGTGTTGGAAGTTTAATAGAAGGCGATGATCCAAGGGAAGCTTTACGAAGTGCAGCCCTTGGTGGTTTGTCAGGAGCAGCTTTAGCCGCTATGTCTAGACCGGGAATATCAGGTGATCTAACACAAATGAAACTTTTTGGACAAGATTTAGCAGGTGGGCAGGGTTTTCGTCCGGGAACTTTTAGAAATCCATTTACACAGGCGCAACAAACGTTTCAATCAGGTTCGACAGAAGCTAATAAATTTGCTGATCAAAGTTTTGAGTTTCCAGAAGGGCAGAATTTAGGTGCACCTACAGGTATGTCCGATCAAGAATTTATAAAAAGCACAATTGAAGTTGAATTGCAAAACTCACCTTCTTTAAAAGACATACAGTACAGCTATAATCCTTTAGATCCAAATTATAGTCTTCAAGGTCCTGATGTTGATACAATTACAAATTCTAGAGAATATAAAGAATTAATGTTAGCCGGAGAAAAATCTCCTATTAAGGCTATAGAGTATTTAAAAAAACAATATAGCCCTAGCTTCTTACAAAAGTACGGCATACCACTTGCAGGCATAACAGGTGCTGCTGCATTAGGTGGGTTCTTTAGTGCACCTGAAGAAGAGCCCGAAGAGGAAATACTAACAGGACAAGATTTAATTGATGAGGATCCTGACAAATATTATATTGATGTAGCAGCACAGCCTTTTGTAGACAAAACACAAGTTGATAGTGTTTACGGAATACCTTCATTACCAGAAATGTCGCCTTATCCTATACCGACAATGCCAGTTTTTGCAGCAAAGAAAGGTGGAGCGGCTTTTCCAAGAAGAACAGGTGGTATAGGGCCGGGTCTAGGTTCTGGTAAAAAGGACGATGTACCTGCCATGTTAATGGATGGTGAGTTTGTTATGACAAGAAAAGCTGTTAAGAATGCAGGTAATGGTAGTTTAAACAAAGGCATAAAGAATATGTACTCTTTGATGCGTAACCTTGAAGCAAGGAGAGCGTAATGGCAGAAACAGTGATATCAAGAGAGGCCCCTGACATAGAAGCCATGAAGCTTGCATTAATGCAGGCAGGTATTGATCTTACAAAAGAAGGTATGACACTGCCACAACAACAAGTAGCTGATATGTCTGGTTTACAGAAACTTGCTTTAGATTACGCGGGTCAAGGTATTGGTTCTTATATGCCTTTTTTACAAGGCGCAGGAGATTTATACGGGCAGACTACAGCTAAATTTGATCCTACATCCTATCAACAGTTTATGGATCCTTATACTGAAGAGGTCATAAAACAACAATATTCTGACATAAACAGATTAGGTAATCAACAACAGCAAAATTTAGCAGACTCGGCCATACAAGCAGGAGCCTTTGGCGGTGGTAGACAGGCAATTGGTTCTGCTGAGATAGGACGTAATGTATTAGACCAACAAGCACGGACCGGGAGCCAGCTAAGGTCACAAGGGTTTCAACAGGCCATGGGTAGTGCCATGTCTAATTTTCAAAACAGGATGGGTAGATTAGGATCAGCAGCAGGCGGTTTAGCTAGTTTAGGTGCATCTATTCCTTCACTTAAACAACAGGAATTAGGGTTTTTGTTTGATATGGGTGCTAGGCAACAGGCACAACAGCAGGCAGGTCTTGATACTTTATATCAAAATCAGTTGAGACAACAGATGGAGCCTTATCAAAGACTTGGCTTTTTATCTGACATATTTCAAGGTGCACCTTCCTCACAAATGCAATTTACCACAGGCACCGCACCAGGATCTGGTCTTTCTCCCTTCCAACAATACCTTGGGTATGGTATAGGTGGGTTAAGTGCATTAGCTGGTGCTAACAAATTAGGATTGTTTGGATGAGTGTTCTAAGAAGACAAATGTTTCAAAAGGGGGCTCAACAAGTTATGGGTGAGATTAATCAAGGTATTGATAACTCTCAAAACTTTGAACAAATGATTAACGCGACACGCGGTGATACAGCTCCGATAGAAGATCGCTATCGTGAACTAGCCACAATTGTGGGCCCAGAAGACGCGATGCAGACACCAGAGTCTGTATTAACACTTGCTCAACCTGTTATAGAAAATGCTTTGGTTGACGAAGGTATAGGTGGTTTGGCGCAAGAACAAATGTCAGAAGCTGTGACACCAGAAATGACAGGTGGTATTATGGAAATGACACAGCCTGTGCAACAGTTTCAAACAGGTGGTGCTGCTTTAAGTGATTATTATCAACAAAACTTACCTCTCATACAGGAAGTTTTAGGATCAGAGGATGTTAAAAGACAAGCGCAAGGTCAAGCTTTACTTGACATAGCACAAAGAGCTTTTTTATTTGGTAGTGGTATTAATCCTGCTACAGGAAAACCTTATGGTGCTGATGAAACAGAAGCACAAAAGTTAGCAGGGCTTTTAGCTTCTGCAACTACACCTATCGGTGAACAATTAGCAGCTGTAAGTAAAGTAAAACAAGCGGAAAAAGCAAAAGCACTTGATATGGCTATAGCTCAAAAGACCGCGGCTGACGCAGCAAAAGCAAAAACTGTTAAATTAGGTAAAGACGAAAAATTAATAGGACCAAATAACGAAGTAATAGCAACAGGTTTTAGAAGTGAAAAAGAAATTACTTTAGGTAACGGTGATGTATATAATATTACAAATCCAAAAGAACCTTTTCTCGTTATAAAAGGTTCTCCAAAAGAAGAAAACATTACATTAGATGGCCAGATAGTAAATGTTACAAATCCAAAAGCTCCTTTTGTTGTTTTTGGAGAGAAAAGAAAAGATATAGTTCCCGTTGAAGGTGCTTTAATTGATACTTCCGGTCCAGAGGCAAAAGTATTTTATAAAGCTGACCCAAAAATACGATTTGAAAATGTTAACGGAGTAATATTAAACGTAACAGATCCTAATGATATTAAAATAGCATACAGTGATCCAAATAAAAATATACAAATAGTTAATGGCGTCTTAGTTGATTATAGTGATAAAGATAATGTTAAAGAGCTTTATCGTAAAGAACCTGATTGGAAGTATCAAATGGATACCTTTATTGAGCAGGGTATTTCTCCAAGAGATGCGGCCATAATAGCAATTACTAATAATCTTGAAAGTCTTAACAAGTCTGAACAAAGGGCAGGCCTTGTTGAAGCAGGTGTTCCTGAAAACACTGCTGACATGATAGTTAACGGTTATCCTTCTGATTTACTTTTAATGGATGAAAAGGTAAAACGATTTACAGCCTTGGGTTATGATGAAGAAAAAGCTACTCTCATGGCAGCTTATGGTATAACAGATGACATGAAAACCCAAGATATAATAGATAGATTAATGGAAGATGGTGGTAAAACATTAACAGAAGCTACACAAATAGCTCTTGGTGGCTTACCAGATAAAAGGTATTTCCAAAATGATGGTCAAATATTTGAAATAATTGATGGTAAACTTACACAAACTTTTGGTGAAGAAAACCCAGATATTAGAAATGTTGGTGATGCTTTAATTGATGTAAGTAACCCAGAACAACCTAAAGTTTTATACACTAAAAAATTCAATCAAATAAGAGAAGTTCAAGGTGTTGTCTATAGGTTTACTGAAAACGAAGATGGTACTATTACAACTGAAAAATTAATGGGTGAAAAAGATAGAAAATTAATTACAATTGGCCGTACTGTGTTAGATGTAACTAATCCAAAACAAGTTTCAATAGCTTGGCAAGATGAAGAGTCAGATATTAGAATAATAAACAACACAGCCGTTAAATTTAACAAGGATGGCTCTTATGAAGTTATTAGAGAAGACCCAACAGAAGAAATTAAATTAGTGGATGGTCAATTAGTACAACTTGTTAAAAAAGATGGTGTAATAACTCCAAAAGTACTATTTGGTAAACCTAAATCAGATGGCGAAAACTGGTACATTCGTTCTACAAGTCAATTTGTTATATCATATGATGCAGGCAATACCTATCGAACCGCTGAAGGCGCAACACTTGCAATGCCAACAGACGGTATAAAGGTTTCTCCTTTAACTGCATTTGAAGCACAAAGGACAACGAATATTATAGCAGATGCTAAAGAAGAGCGTAATAGATTATTTCCAAATAATGTTTTCAACGCTGATGAATTTTATTCAGTTCGCGTACCACCACCAACCGTTAATACAAATGGTATTACTGGGGGCACCACAAGTTTTGTTAATGGCGAAGAGATAGAATTAGATAGTGTTGATATTACTGGAGATCAAGTAAATAACATAGTTAAGGTTGCTATGGAGCCTTACGCTGATGCAAGAGCCGCCGCACTTAGAGGAACTAGCCCTGCTGCTTCTGCCTTTGTAGCGTTTGACAGATTTATTCTTGCTCCGTTTGGTGTACCACCTATTGCTGCTGAACAAGCCAAAGCACAACAAGTTTTAAGATCAATTATAGTATTAGGACGAGCGGCTTTTGTTAACAACCCACGTTTTCCAGTTTATGAAATGGTGCAAGCTAGGGAACTTTTTCCTGATCCTGATGTATTTTTTCAACAACCAGAAGTTGCTTACAATAAATTAATAAGTTTAAAAAGATTGGCGATTACACGTTTAAATCAAAACTTAGTTGACATAGAGTCTGGTGCTTTTGGTGCAGATGATATGACAGTAAAACAAACACAAAACATAGAAATTAAAAATCTATTGTATTTATTACAAACAATACCTTATGGTACATCAACAACAGAAATTAAAGACAACCCACTACGAAGAAATTAAATGGCAGAAGATCTTTCAGAAATAACAATAGGCACAGCAGGTAAAGGACCTCATCTTTATCAAAGAATACCGCCTGTTAACATGTCGCAAGAAACTATGAACACTTTAAGGGTTGATGCGAAAGAAAGTGGCCGTGATTCTAATTCTTATGCCGCACAAGCTATTATTGACAGTATCTATCTTAACCCTAGATATGCTTATCATTTTGCAAAAGATAGAAAATTACCCAACAGTAGTTATGAGGCTTATATAAATTTTAAAAATAAAAAAGCTAATTACGTTCAAAATAGACCAGATATAGATATTTTTGGTCCTGGTGATTATATCTCGGATGAAGCAATTGTAGAACATCTTTCTAATGTAAAACAAGGTAGTATAGTAAAACCTTTTTTAAGAGAAAGCGCTAAATTTGCTACTGGTCAAGCCGCGGCAATCGGGGCTTATAAAGTTTCTGCGCCATTGATAGCATCGCTTGCTTATTCAAACCCAGCCACTGCTTTGTTTACTACTTTAGGTGTTGGAGGAGTTTCTTTTTTTGCAGGTTATCAAGCAGGAGATGATGTTCTTGATTATATTTTTGGAGATGAACCAGTAATAATGCCAGATGATGCATGGAAAAAGGCCATAGGAGAGACTGGTGCAGGAGTTGCCTTTGCATTCTCACCTATGTTTTTTTCAAAAAATATTAATTTAGGCGGAGCAAGTAGATTAAAAAATTTATATGATGATTTGTCTATTTTAAAACCCTCTTCAAAATCTATATATCCTTTAAGTTCTACTGGTAAAATTATGAAAAGCCCTGAAGGCTATCCTTTTACAAGTTTAACAGAAGGTGCACCTAAATTAGTATATAATAGCGTAACTAAAAGGAATGAACCATTAATTAGAAATGGTGAAATTGTTTATATTAATCAAAGACAACCAATCGATGGTTTAACAACAACACAATCCATGAGCAACTATTATCGTTTTATGGAATTGAATAATATTAGACCTATAAGTAAAGAAAAAATTACTAACAAATCAAGTTACACTGGGATTACCGGAGAGGGCTTGTTGGATGCTTCAGGTGGTTTTGGCGGTGGGCCCAGAATAAGACAAATTAATAAAACAATTGAAGATTTTGTTGGTTCAGTTGGGGAACAATACAGAACTTATCCTTTTTTTGCGATTGGATCTGAAACGGTAGCCAATATAGGTGCTGCTGGTGCTGCTGGTGTTGCTGAGAAATTTTTTCCGGGAAATGAGTGGGTTCGCGTGCCTTTTGAAATTAGTGGAAGTTTAAGCACTGAAGCTGCTTTAATTAGAGTTTTACCTAATATTAAAGAAATTACAAAAAAATTAATTAATAGAGGTAAAGATTTAGCGGGAAAAAACAATGAGGAAGCCCGTAGATTATCAGCTGTAACTAAAATTTATCAAATGCTTGAGGCTGAAGGCGAAGATGTTCAAGCTATTATTAAAAGATTAGAATCTGATGAGGTCCAAAAGTTAATTAAAGAAGCTGAAATATCTTTAAGAGCTTCTACTGAGGGTTCGTTACAAGCGGCAGAGTTGGCTAAATTTAAACCAACCACTGCAATGTTAGCTGAGAGCCAAGTAATAGCTGCTATTTATGAAAGTTTAGCTCAAGGGGGCTCAAAAGGTTTAAGTGAAACAGCCAAAGATCAAGCACAAAGAGGTGTTAATGGTTTTAGAAGATTAGTTAATATAATGAGATTATCAGGTGATACTGATTTATACAAACTGGCTGTAAATGAAGAACGACTTTTTATACATAATCAACTTTTAAATCAATTAAGAAAACAAATAGAAACTAGCATTGAAGCTTTTACAAAAGTAAGAGGTGGCGGACCTGAAACTAATGAAGCTTTAGGGGAATTGTTAGATAAACAATTAATTCAATTTCTTGAAGAAACAGATAAGGTTGAAAATAGATTATATAATAATGTTCAAGATTATGATGTTATAGAAAACAATATTAAATTTGTTCATTTGGGACCAGAGGGTGAAGAATTAGTTTCCAAAAATAAAGATGGTGTACCGATACCAAACACTTTAAGGGTTTGGCTATCTTTATGGGACGATCTAACAGAAGGACAACAACTTAATTTTAAAAAACTTGCTCCCGGAGTTTTTAAAGATATGGATGATCTAAGAAGTTTGTACTTAGGTCAAAGAAGTAAATTAAAGAAAAAAAGTGCAATTATAAAAAAAGCAAAAGACGCTTTAAAAAAATTAACCACAGAAAGAAATAGAAAACAATTTGCCCAAATAACTAACACAGTAGGTGGTCTTGAAAACCCTGAAATTGGAATAGACATAGGTTTTCAAAACATGCCTGCTGATATTAAAAAAATTAAAGACCCACATGATAGAGCTATCGCAGCTATTAATCATAGATTAAAAAATAAATTTATAAATAAAATTACTGCACAAGAATATAACGAATTAAAAAAATACATAGCAAAAGATAAAGAAGTAAAATTATTAGAATTTGATTTTGAAAGAGATGTAGATTTATTTGGTGTCAAAGAGGGTGATTTAAGTTTTAAAAAAATTAAAGCATACAGATCTGTAATACTAGAGGGTATAAGAAAAGGTGAAGCTGAGGGTTTTAATACTACCTCTGTAGGTATACTTAAACAACTTGCAGCTGCAACACAAGATGACTTTGCAAGTTTTCCATCTAAAGGCGATTTAGACGCAGCTCGTAATTTTTCTTTTGCTAAAAATGAGGTTATAAATAGAACCATAATAGGCGATTTAATTGGTTTTGAAAAAACAGGCGCGGCACACGTTCCTCCACAATTGTATGTAGAATTTTTAACTAAGGGTAGTCCTGACGGTATAAAATTTAGAATGCAATCTTTTGGAAAAATTGGACAATTATATGGATTAGAAAATAAAACTTTACTAATTAATGCGAAAAAGAATTTACCAGAAAAAAATTATAGTGCTGCTGAATTAATTACACCAGAAGAAACTGCTGTTTTTCAAAATATCAACACAGGCATTCATAATACATTAGATCAAATATCTCGTAATCTTATTTATAAATTGTTTGATGTAAATGATTTTGAAAAACTTGTTAAAGAAATAGAAGCTGGTGATTTTAATTTTCAATCAGGTAATTTAAATGAATTAATTAAAAGAGTTAAAACTATACCTGAATCTAAAATAAATGAATGGAAAAAAAATAATGCAGGTGTTTTAAAGATTTTTGAAAGTTTAAGTGAAGATTTTGGTAGCGCTGAAAGTGTAAATAATATTTTAACATTGTTAGTAAACAATGAATCAAAATTTAACAAAACCTTAACATCTCAAAAAGTATTATCTCAATTTTTAAATGTTGAAAACCCTGCTCTCGTTATTGGATCAGCTTACAAAAGTAAAACACCTGCACAAGATTTTGAAGAAATTTTTTCTCTTTTAAAAGATTTTAATGTAGATGACGTTGTTGATTCAGATGGTGCTGTAATAAAAAAAGGTATTAAAAGCATTTTAAGAGATCAAGGTTTTGATGATAAAAAAATAAAAGAAATTGAAGATAATATTGGTTTTAGAGAATATTTTAACAACTCTTTAAGAACATCTATTCTTGAAATGGCACAAGAAGAAGCCGGAGGTATTAACACCTTTAGTGCTGTTAAGGTTGCAAAAGTTTTATATGAACCTATTAAAAATATGCAAAAGCCGGGTTTTACAAACATAGCTATATCTGGACCTATTCTTCCCGGTGATCCTAGAGCTTCAATGCTTGCTGATACTGCCTTAGTACAACAATTAGGTGGTCCAACATTAATGGGCATGATGTTGAAACAGGGCATTATATCTAGAGATGAGTCAAAACGCTTAAAAGGTTTATTAGATAAAATGGCGACTTTTGAGCAAGCTGCTTTAGCTGGTGAGTCAATTGATGAATTATTAGATGAAACAGGAGCCGTTGCAGATTTATTTTTAAGATTAGGTGGATCTTATTTTGGTAGAACAATTCAACAAATGTTGCCCGGCCAACAAGGTGCAGAAAGTTTGATTGCGGCTTCTGCCGGTATTAGAGTATTTAGAAGAATATTTGAAAGACTACCTAACATAGGAAAGATTGATATTCTAACCGAAGTGATGGAAGATCCTATTCTTTTTGCACAGTTATTAAAAAAAGTTAATACAGAAGAAGAAGCTAAAAACACTGCATTAGGTATAGAAAGACTTTTGATGAATGCAGGCATCATACCTTACAGATCTATACCTTTTGTGACAAAAGAACTTGGCAGAGATGACGATGAAATACCTGAAGAAGGAATAATATTTCAAAATTTAAGTGATAAAGTTTCTGCTGTAGATACAAATAAACTACCTTTACCCGCCGCGCCTCAAGGACCACCACCAGAAGTTGTTAGTCCTTCCTTAGCTTCTGCTTCACCTATACAGCCAATCACGGGCCAAGGAACAAATCAAAACCAAAGAGCACAACTGGCCGCAGCTTTTCCTTTTGACATAGTATCTGATGTTGATCGTATGAAAAAAGCAGGCATTGGATCATTAATGGGGTAATTATGGAAAAAAACTTTGATAAATGTTTAGAAATGTTGCTCGTACACGAGGGTGGTTGGAGTAAACATAGTAAAGATCCTGGGGGCAGCACAATGAAAGGCGTTACTAAAAAAGTATATGAAGAATACTTAGGTCGCGAATGCACAGATGATGAACTTTTAACTATTAAAGATGAAGAAGTCGCAGAAATATATAAAAAGCGTTACTGGGATAAGATAAAAGGTGATGATTTACCAGATGGGGTAGATTGGTCAGTCTTTGACTGGGCCGTGAACAGCGGACCAGCACGGGCAGCTACAGCTTTACAAAGATGTGTGGGCGCAACAGTTGACGGGGTCATCGGACCAAAGACCGTGGGACATGTTACTGACATACCAGCGGAAAAAACTATTGAGTTCCTTGCTATGGAACGTGAAAAGTTTTATCGTTCACTTAATACCTTTGATACCTTTGGCAAAGGTTGGTTAAGACGTAACGAAGAAACCAGAGAGAAGGCAGTTGAAATGGCGTTTGAGGAGAAAAACAATGGCTGAATTTGATGGAATAAATGTTCCTGAAGGAATTGCCAGCATATTGCGAAAAGATAGAGAAATGACTAGGGAATTTAATACTGATCCAAATTTTCCAGTTACTGTTGGCACTGCTTTAATTTTATATAACTCTAAAGGTGAAGGCACTGTTGTTGAAGGTGAAGGTGAAATATTAGACGCAATTAGAAGAGGTTTTATTTACACAAAAGATACTGTTCCGGATATGGCACCATCTAAAGATTTTGAAGATAAAATTTATCGAAGTAAGTTTTTTAGTAGTCTGCCTGAAAACTTGCAGGCAGCTATGGAACAAACAAAAATGGAAGAGAAAAGTAGACAACTAAACCCTAATTATAATCCTATTACGGGTAGTGCTAGTGGTTATGGGTTTTCATTAGTTCCGGGTTATTATGAGAAAAAATTTGGTGCGGGTCCACCGGATGTATTAAGAAGCTATAGTCCTGAAAGGGATGAAATGTTACCTAAACCTAAACCTACAACTGCCGAAATATTAATGGCAGAAGAAGGAGAGTAAAATGAATGAAAAATTAGCACAATTAATGGGAATGAGGGGAGCCGGAGCCACAGGCGGTATTGGCTCATTGCCCATGTCTACAACATCAGGAAACAACCCTTTAGGAATGACACAACCCGGTGATTTTTTTGGAGTAAGAGAACCTTCAGACAGCATGATGATTGAACAGGGTGTCAAGCCTGACCTGTCACCTCTTCAAGGCTTAACTGGTTTTGAAAGATTACAAAAAATGCAGGATATTGGAATGCTTAATCCAAATGTAAATATTTACGATAGCTCAATGATTTATGATCCTGAAAGGGAACGAGACAGGAACATGATGATGTTTGAAAGAATGAACAGAGATATTCGTGAAATAGATGGTAAATTAATAGATGTTACTAATCCTGAAAATCCAAGGATTATATATGCTCCGGAAGATGACCTCGACATAAAAGTTTTACCAGATGGAACAATAGTTGATATTACTGATCCTGAGTATCCAAGAATTATATTTTCACCAAGAGAGGCTCAGTAAATAATGCCAGTTACTATTAGTGGCGGAAGTTTTGGTTCTAAATTAAGTTCTGATCCTGATAAAAGGGACGCTCAAAAAGATTTAGCGCAAGCACAACTTAATAAAATTAGAGATCAAGTTGACGCGGGAACTTTAAAAAGAGGTTCTAAAGCTGTAAGAGAAAAGCTAAATGAACTTGAAAAAATGGGCATCGCTACTTTTGGTACGGGCTTACGCGGTTTTGCTGACGTAGCTGGTAGCGGAGGTAAAGCATACACACGCTCACAGTTAGGTCGTTTGCGTGGTGCTTTGTATGATCCATCACAAAGAGATTTTAACGAAGCTGGAACACAGGTTGCTGGTCAAGAATTATCACAGGCTGATTACGAAGATTATATAAAAGGACGCGATGAGCGGTTAAAAGATACGCTGTTAGGAAAAGGTATTGGAGCTTTACAGGGAGTGTTTAATCCTTTTGGTTCTGCTTTAAAAGGTGCACAAACATATCTAAGTGGCATTTTGCCTTTTCTTCAAAGAACAAATCCAGAGTATTTTAGTTATCTACAAAAAGGTTTAGCTCCGCAAAATGATCAACAAATGCCTATTACGTTGGCCGGTATAGAATCACTACCCGTTGATCAAACCCAACCTGTAGATGCTTCGGCTCTCATGTCAGGTTTTGCCTTAAAACCACAACAGGTAACTTTTCAAAACCCTGTTGTAGCCGGCTCAGATATAATTAATTCTGATAGATTATATCCAGTGCTAAACTATCCAACTCTCAATCGTTTCGTTTAATACCTGACCTGCTATATCAATTTTATCGCGTAAAGCATTGATAATCTTTTCATCTATAGTACCAGGTGATACTAAATCAATATAAGTTACATTATTCTTCTGACCAATACGATGCGCTCTATCTTCACTTTGCAAACGTATCTCTAGGTCATAACTGTTAGAATAATATATTACAGTGCTCGCGGCATGTAAGGTTAAACCAAAACCACCTGTGCGCGGTTGACCAATAAAGAAACGTGTCGTTTCATCTTCCTGAAAGTTCTTTACAATCTGCTGTCGTTCCTCCTGTGGTGTTTCTCCGTAGTAAGTAACAACAGCTTCTTCACCATATTCCTTGGCCAACGCATCACGGATCGCGGTTATATCATGCACAAAAGAAGCCCATATGATAACTTTGCCACTGGTTTCATCTAATATATCTATGAGTTCTGTAATACGATTAGAGTTTATACTTCGTATTGTTTCGTCATCATCTTTGATAAAGCCACAGCATATCTGCTGTAAACGCATGATCTGTGTCAAAACGCTAGATGTAGTAGACAACATACCATCTTGAAACAACGTCAACGCAAGCTTTTTCATTTCGCAGTAATGTTTCTTCTGTTCATCTGTTAATGCTACATTACGCCGTACAAATATCTTGTCAGGTAAATCAAGACAGTCTTTTTTAAGAACACGGCTACTAAATTCTTCTATCTTTTCGTTTAATTCATCTAGCCTTTGATAACCGGCTATCTCTTGAAAAGAACGATGGCCCATGGTTCTACGTTTCACAACAGCATAACGACCCTGAAAAGCATAGTAACTGGTAAACCCAAGCAGTTTGTCTGACAAAAAACCAATCTGCGAATATAAATCCATAGGTGACTTTGTTACAGGAGAGCCTGTGAGTATACGTTTATACCGGCAAAGCTGACCTAAACTAATTACATTGCGTGTACGCATAGCTTTTCTATTCTTGATAGTTGTCGATTCGTCCACCACCATCATGCTACTAGGATACTTACGAAACAGCCATTTAGCCGTCTCAGAGCCCTTTTCTGTAGATAAGGCCTCTATGTTCATAACAAATAATTTAAGGTGCCCTGTAGCTTCTACAAAGTCCATAAACTCTTTCTTATATGCTTGTGTTATGTTTGGTTGCCACCTAAGCACAATACTTGGTATTTCATTTGGTAAATGCTGTGGTATCTCTTTCTGTACCCAGTTATCGTAAACACCCTTAGGTGCTATGATAAAAGCTGCATCTATTTTCTTAGTTTGGTACAAGTACCCAATAGTATCTATTGCAACCTTTGTTTTGCCTGTGCCCATCTCCATAAACAATGCAAAGTTTTCTGAATCTTTTGACTGATTAAAAACTTTTAACTGATGGTCATATGGCTTTGTTTTAAATTTATACATTTTTTTTCCTTTATCCCTTGACAATAGGATTGTATAGGATTAAATAAGAAAAATCAAGAGTAGAAATACTTTTTAACCACGGACGGAGGACAACGATGCAAGATGATATAGCATCCCTTATGGAAAGTGATGTTGCTGAAAAAACTTCCTCATCTCTAGTAGTTGGAGATGTGCAACTCAAACAGGCCGCGAACCTTGCGGCTATGATTAAAACTGAAACAGAACATGTAAAGGTTTTAGAAGAAAACTTAAAAGAGTGTAAGAAGAACCTTATGAAGTTAACAGATGAGGACTTACCTCAACTTCTAACCGAACTTGGTATGTCTAGTTTTAAGATGGCTGATGGATCGTCAGTAGAAATCAAGAAAACTTATGGAGCTTCCATTCCTGTCGCTAATCGCGCACAGGCTTACCAATGGTTACGCGATAATGGATTTGGCGATATTGTCAAAAATGTTGTTGCCTGTAATTTTGGTATGGGGGAGGACAATGAAGCTGACAGTTTTTTTGAAATGGCGAGAAAAAAAGGTTTTGTACCTGATAAAAAGACTGAGGTTCATTCCTCAACACTTCGGGCGTTTGTAAAAGAACGTGTCGAAAATGGTGAAGAGTTTCCAATGGAATTATTTGGGGCTTTTGTTGGTCAACGAGCTGTAATTAAAGGAGGAAAGTAATGGCTAATGCAGTAAAGACTAAAGGTGACAATAAAGTTGCCACACTTAATATGGAAATGTTTGAACAAGATGCCGGTGCCGGATTAGATAATTTGGGCACTGAAGATCTTGCTCTTCCTTTCCTAAAAGTTTTATCTAAGCTTAGTGATGAGCTTGATGAAATAGATGGCGCAAAGCCGGGTGACATTTTAAATACTGTCACAAACTCTTTATATAAAGGTAAAGTGAGAGTTGTGCCTTGTGCTTATCAAAGACGTTTTATTCAATGGCAACCAAGAGGTACCGGATCAGGTGCACCTGTTGGTATCTTTAAGCCCACGGATGATATGCCTGAGACAAGCCGCTCTTCTGAAGATAATAAAGAATATCTTACAGATGGTAGTGGAGATTACATTGAACAAACTTGTCAATGGTATGTCAAAGTTATTGAAAAAGACGGTACTGCTTCAAATGCCTTGATTGCTATGAAATCAACGCAACTCAAGAAATCCCGTAAGTGGATGTCTATGATAATGTCAAGGCAAATGACAGGTAAAAACGGTTCATTTACACCGCCTATGTATTCACACATTTACAATCTTTCAACGCATGCGGAAGAAAATAATAAAGGTAAATGGCATGGTTGGGAAATGGCCGTTGATAAACAAGTTGACGATCTTAACCTTTACAATTCTGCAAAGGCTTTTGCTGAATCTGTAGATAAAGGTGAAGTAAACGTCAAGCATACCCAAGAGGGTGACAATCAGGATGATAAGACACCATTCTAATTGTTAAACTGTGGCGGGGAAACCCGCCACTTTTTTTGGGTATATAAATGTCAGTAAAAAAACATGAACTTATAGGATTCGCATCGATTTTCGATGGGTTAAAAGAAGCTTTTGGTACGTTTGAAATACAAAAACAAAACGCCAGTGGAAAAAATACTGGTCAGGCACGGATTGTTAGAGAAGAAAGAACAGAAAAACATTGGAAAGGTCACTTAACAGGTAAAGGTGACTCAGTTGGTATTATTCCTATTAACTCTGAAAATAAATGTAAATGGGGTTGTATTGATATAGATCAATATAATCTTGATCACAAAAACCTTGTAGCAAAGATTAGAGATTTAAAATTACCTTTGATTGTCTGTCGATCAAAATCTGGAGGTGGTCATTTATTTTTATTTTGTAAAGAGTGGATGCCTGCAAAAGAATTACAACAAGTTTTAAAACATCTTGCCTCTACTTTAGGTTATAGTGATTGCGAAATATTTCCAAAACAGGTCAAGCTACAGCTTGACAGGGGTGATGTTGGTAACTTTTTAAATATGCCATATTATAATGCAGAGAGCGGATTGCGTTATGCTTTTAAGGATGATGGCTCTGCGGCTACGCTTCAAGAGTTTTTTGAATTATATGGTAAATTTGCACAAACTAAAGAACAAATATTATCTTTAGAAGTGGACAAAACTCAAGCGTTACCCGCGCCTGACGGTCCACCTTGTATACAGCACCTATGTACACAGGGCTTTCCAGAAGGCACACGACATAACGGTTTATTTAGTTGTGGTGTATACTTGCGCAAAGCTTTTCCGGATACATATGAAACCGAGCTTTTGGCTTACAATATGAAATACATGAGCCCACCTTTACCTCTTAACGAAGTTAACACTATTGTTAGAGATTTAAAGCGTAAAGATTACATGTATAAGTGTACTGATGCGCCAATAAAAAATTTTTGTAATAAAGAACTATGTAAGACAAGAAAGTTTGGTATAGGTAATTCAGCTAATCAAGCTACGCTTGCTAATCTTAGAAAGTATGCATCAAAGCCACCTATATGGTTTATGGATGTAAATGGTGAGCCTTTAGAGCTTGATACAGATAGTTTGTTGAATCAGAACGCTTTTCAAAAATCTTGTGTAGAACAACTTAACTTTCTACCACCTACCAGTTCCAAGCCTATGTGGGAAAACCGCATGAATGCTTTGCTACAAAACATGACAGAAACAGAAGGCAGTGTAATAGAAACCTCTACAGATAGTTCTATTGACGGGGCCTTCTACGAATACTTGGAAGACTTCTGCCGTAATATGCAGACAGCACAGGACAAAGAAGAGATACTGCTACGCCGTCCATGGACAGACGAAGAGCAGAACCTTACTTACTTCCGTCTTCGTGACTTTGAGAACTTTCTCAAGCGTAATCGTTTCTTTGATTTTAAAACACATAAGATAGCTCAACGCTTACGGGACATAAATGGTGAAGCACAGGTGCTCAGAATAAAAGGACGTTTAGTCCGTGTGTGGGTTATACCCGCATTTGATAAGACACAAACTAATTTAGAACCACCAGATTTTAGCGATAAGGACGCACCGTTTTAATGTTTAGAATATTTGGACCACCTGGAACTGGTAAGACTACCACATTACTTAATATGGTAGAGAAGCAAATGGAAGACGGCATACTGCCTAGTCAGATTGGTTTTCTTGCTTTTACACGCAAAGCGGCCAGAGAAGCCAGAGAAAGAGCTGCGAAACGATTTCAGCTTAACATGGATAAGGATTTGTTTTATTTTAAAACACTACACAGCTTTGCCTTTGCCATGTCAGATATACAATCCTCACAGCTTATGAAAAGTGATCACATGGAAGACCTTGGCAATATGATTGGTTTTAATTTAAGAGGTGGTCAGGTCAGTAGCTTTGATGACAGTCCAACTGTATCTGAAAACCCTATCATGCGTATCATACAGTTAAGCCGTTTGATGAGAGAGCCTTTGGAGAAAACATACCGCCGTGTATCTTTTTCTCAGGAAAACATACCTTTTATAGAAGTTGACTACATAGATAAGTGCTACAAGAAATACAAAACCCAACGCTATCTGTTTGATTACACAGATATATTGGAGAGGTTTGTTGAGAAGGAAGGCTCGTTCTGTCCTAATTTTAAGGTATGCTATGTAGACGAAGCACAGGATTTGTCGCCCCTACAATGGGATATGATAAAATTTATAGATGCCCGTTCTGATAAAATGTATCTTGCCGGAGATGATGATCAGGCTATATACAGATGGGCCGGTGCTTCTGTAGAGCATTTTCTATCTCTTCCGGGCGTTTCTGATCATCTTTTAAAATCATATCGTATACCTAAAAGTGTACATCGTGTAGCTGACCGTATAGTAGGACGTATAAAAAACAGACGTAGAAAACCCTACACACCAAAAGAAAACGCTAGTGGTAAGGTTACACGCATATCGGCCCCGCATTCTGTAGAAATGAATGAAGGTGAATGGCTCATACTGGCGCAGTGTAATTATATGCTCATTTCTGTGGCAGAGATGTTGCGAAGTCAGGGCCTGCTATTTGAGATGCACGGCAAACGAAGCATTGATGATAAGATTACTACAGCTGTCCGTGGGTGGGAGACGTTACGAAACGGCAAACAGATTGATTTACACACTGTCAAAACCATGTACAGCTACATGCGATCAAACTCACGCATAAAACGTGGTTTTAAGAAAGTATCAACAACAGCAGATAACCCATTGTTTACACTAGAAGATTTACAGAATAAACATGGATTGCTTGCAAATGCCGGAATGATATGGCATGTCGCATTAGATGCTTTACCTGAAACAGAATCAACGTACCTAACAGCCATGCTCCGTAGGAAAGAAAAGATTACTAGCGAACCACGGATCAAGGTTTCTACCATACATGGTGCCAAGGGAGGAGAAGCAGACAATGTGATGCTTTTGACTGACATATCTCCTACAGCTGATAATTCTCGTCTAGCGGGTGATGAACACGCCCAACAGCTAAACGATGATCTACACCGGCTATTCTATGTGGCCGTAACACGAACCAAAGAAAACCTTTATCTGGTAGATCCAGATGATCAACTAAGGAGTTACTCAATATGAAAAGAAAACCTCTTATATATGCCTCTTGTGCTACGGCCAGAGATCCAATACATATAAATGTTTTAGATAATAATGGAGAAGGTACTTTTAATCGTTATGATTTAGAACCATTCAAAGCCTTAACACTAGCGGCAGACTTAATACAATTCTATAAATGGAAAGCAAAAGAAGGACTTACTGATGACCTTACAGATGGCAATGTTCACACCAAAGACAGAGTGGATACCTCCAAACGAACTACCCGATCTAACAAAAGCAAAAGAAATAGCGATTGACGTTGAAACACGCGATCCAAATATAAAGACTTTGGGTCCAGGATGGGCCCGTAAAGATGGTGAGGTAGTCGGATATGCTATTGCAACTTCTGATTGGAAAGGGTATATTCCTGTTGCACATTATGGCGGGGGTAATCTTGATAAGCGTATTATCGAAAACTGGTTACGGCCCATGTTGGGTTCACCCGCCACCAAAATCATGCATAATGCCCAGTATGACCTCGGTTGGCTCAAAGCTACAGGCTTTGACGTTAAGGGACGTATCATTGATACAATGCTTACAGCATCACTACTTGACGAAAACAGGTTTAGCTACAGCCTGAACGCACTTGCTTACGATTATTTAAATAAAACAAAGTCAGAAAAGGACTTACAAGAAGCTGCGAAATCTTTTGGTGTTGATCCCAAAGGTGAAATGTGGAAGCTACCGGCAATGTATGTCGGGCCCTACGCTGAGACAGATGCTGAACTGACCTTGGAACTGTGGCATAATTTTAAGAATAAGCTATCAGAAGAAGAGCTCTGGACAATACATGGTTTGGAAACAGACCTACTGCCCTGTCTAGTTGACATGACCTTACGCGGAGTACGAGTAGATTTAGATGGTGTAGAAAGAACGAAACAGCATCTGATGAAAGAAGAAAAGAAAGCCCTGTCACAGATAAAGCGTATTGTGGGCTTTGATGTAGAGATATGGGCGGCTCAGTCACTTGCCAAAGCTTTTGACGAAGTGGGTCTTGCCTATCCAAAGACAGAAAAAAATGCTCCATCATTTACAAAAGCCTTCCTGTCAGAGAATAAACATGACTTACCACAGATGATTGTCCGTGCCCGTGAGCTTAATAAAACAAATGGTACGTTTATTACTACGATACTCAAGCATGTCGCACATGATGGGCGCATACATAGTCATATAAACCAGATTCGTTCTGACGATGGCGGTACAGTCAGCGGACGTATATCAATGAACAACCCAAACCTACAACAGATACCGGCCCGTAATCAGGAACTAGGTCCCATGATCCGTAAGTTATTCCTACCGGAAGAAGGTGAGCAGTGGGCTTCTATAGATTATTCCCAACAGGAACCACGCATCTTGGTGCATTACGCTTCCGTATATGGTAAGTCCCGCAAAGCCGGTCCGTTACCGCGTGTAGAAGAGTTTGTAGAAAAATATGTAAATGATCCTGATATGGACTTTCATACCATGGTAGCTGAAATGGCTGACATACCACGCAAATCTGCAAAGGTTATCAATTTAGCCATGATGTACGGCATGGGTGTAGCAAAGCTTTCTGCACAGCTTGACATTACAGAAGATGAAGCCAAGAAACTGACCAAACAGTACCATGAACGTGTGCCTTTTGTTAAGAAACTCATGCAAGGTGTATCAGAACGACTGTCACATAACACGGCTAACGGGTCGATTCGCTCCCTAAAAGGACGAAAATGCCGGTTTGACCTCTGGGAACCAGATACTTTTGGTATGAGTAAGGCCATGAAGTATGAAGAAGCCATACTGGAGTATGGAACAACCACCAGATTAAAGCGTGCATACACTTACAAAGCCTTGAACCGCCTTATTCAGGCGTCTGCGGCTGATATGACAAAGCAAGCAATGGTCAATATTTATAAGGAAGGGCTATTGCCACTTATACAAATACATGATGAAGTAGCTATAAGCGTAAAAAATGGAGAAGAAGCATTTACTATTGCAAAAATTATGGAAGATGCTATAGATTTAGATGTACCTATGAAGACAGACGTAGAAATAGGTCCTTCATGGGGTACTGCTAAGGCTTTTTCTTTATCCTCCCGATGAGAAATTTGACTACTAGGGGCCTCCGGGCCCCTTTTTTCTTGCTTTTTAATATGAAATCCCATATAATCTTAGAAAAATACAAGGAGTAACAGATGGACATTGAAAAATGGAAGTCAGTATTGGTGCCAATAGAGGTTTACCAAGCGATAAAAGGATTGGCAAAGCATGAAAAAAGGACAATCTCCGGTCAACTGCGGGTTATCTTTGAAAAGTTTTGCGAATCAGAGAAAATAAAGATAAATGTGAATGGAAATGGGTCCAAATCGTCAAAAAGATGATTTTTATCCCACGCCTCCCGAAGCAACACTCGCATTATTAGACGCCGAAAGCTTCGGTGAAGGAACAGTTTGGGAGTGTGCGTGCGGAGATGGAGCGGTTAGCTCCGTTTTAAAAGACAAAGGCTACAAAGTTTACAGTTCTGACCTAAATGACTACGGGTTTGGGCTTTCTTACGTTGATTATCTGATGACAGTTAAGCCGGATGACAATATTCAATCTGTTATTACCAACCCGCCATACAAACTGGCCAAAGAATTTATACTAAGGACGTTTGACTACAATATACCCAAGTCCGCTTTTCTTCTACGGCTGTCTTTTTTAGAAAGTATTAGCAGATATGACCAGTTATTTAAAGACAACCCACCGATTCGCATCCATGTATTTAAAAAACGCCTTACAATATGGAGAGGTGACGAAACACGGGCCGGAAACGGCACCGTTGCATACGCTTGGTTCATATGGGAGAAGGGCTTTTCAGGCAATCCAGAGATTTTTTGGATATAGCTATTGACCCGTATGGGATAATATGATACAATTAATTAAATCAATATCTCCATTGATTTGAATTTTTGAGTAGAAAAACCTTAAAGAAGAACCCAAGATTTTGCTCTGGCTATTTTTTAAGGTTTTTTTATTTGACCTATATGCGACAATATGTTAGAATTAATTTGCACCGCGTATGAATATTCAGTATATTTATATGTATAATTAGGGCCCCGCAGAGTTTCCCCTACTATTTTTTCCTCAATTCATGGCTGCGGGGCTTTTTTTATTTAAAGCTATCCTTGATACTTTTAATTACATTCTTAAGCGTAAAAGGTTTTTCATTGGGCCTATACTTACATTGTATTTCTCTGGGACATTCTCCCGCGCCTATCGGAACGTATTCATTCCATTGCGTATAGTTAGCACCGACATATACACAAACCCTCGTTTTACCTTCCAGTAACTGTTTAGCCAACCGGCACGTTGTGTGTTCCTTATCCCGTGCAAATACTACAATTGCCAAAATAGAAAATACACATACAAATAAAAGAAAATAATAAATTATATTATACAGCATGACCATCAACCAACACTCATTGTTATTAACCAGATTATCCAACCAAGCGCAGAAAAACCAATCAACGATGCAATACCCATAATAGTATAATCGCGGACCATGCGTTGCTGTTCCTGTTTGGCGTATATTGCTTCCTGTCGTGCCTTGCGTATCCTTCCTTCTTCACGAATCAAATCATCCCATGCCTGGAGCCCATAATGTCCAACTAGAAAGTTCTTGAGTTCCTCTCTTTGTTTCTGAAGTTTCTTCTTACTGGCAAAACTTTCTATTGCTACCTCTTCAACAGACCCATTAAACAGTCTGTCAAACGTAGACGGGTTGTTTGCATTCTTATGTATATTATCTACGTCACTTACCGCTTTCATCCACGTTGACAACTGGCTCGACAAATCTTCTATTTCTCTGCCCATCATAATCGCTTTCTTTATTCCGTTGTAAGCGACTGTTGCCCCGCTGACGGCGGCCGACAATGTAACAGGATCAATCATTCGTTTCCCTAAAAAAATTAATTATTAGGAAAATAACATATACCATTTCATCGCGAAATGAGATAAAGTCTTATAAACAATAAAGGGGGAGAAAATGCCTAAGAAAGATATACCAAATCGCCGTCCATGTGTCACAACAGATGTTGGAGAAGGACTAGCTGTTACAGTTAGTTTTCATCCTAAAACTGGGGAAGCTGTAGAGGTTTTTATGACTGGAAGGGGGAAAGCGTCCGACAACCCAATGCAAGACGCTCTCTATAATATGGGCGTTAAAGCATCTGAACTGATGCAGATGGAAGATGCTCCTGATGATGCTTCTCAGGCTCATGCAGAGTAGCGTCTTTTAAAGGTAGATTACAACGGCCACAGTTTATTGTATTGGTATCCTCGCGCAACAGACCACGGGTCTGGGTTCCGCACCAATCACATATGATATACGGGTCTTCTAATTTATCCATGATAGAATCACTTCGTTTGTTATATATTTTTCTGCCATAAAAAATAGTATGGCGAAAAATAAAGCTGATGGGAATATTGTTTTTACTGTCATAATGTGTTCCTCCTCATTTAACATATAATATCCGTCTCGCTTGTCCTTCTGTTATGTTAAAATGGTCCGCTAAATCCTGCAAATCAAATTTTTTTGATGTTGTACGTTTAAGATGTATACCCGTCTCTGCAACGTATTTTATTTTGCCCTTGTTATCTTGCCAATGATCTTTTACTTCCTTAATGAAGTCATCGTTAAATTTTGTCATTCCATCTCCCTTCTGTAGAATATGTGGTCATTGATACGAACTGTCTGTGTAAATCGCTCACTCCATGATGGCTTGACATAGTGAGCATGATAATGTGTCGAGCCCTCTGTTAAATCAACCATGTTTAACGGGCCCTCTAATATTGCCCACGCTATTTCTTCTGCCCATAGGTAAGCTTTATAATCTGTTATTGTCTCCGGTTTGCCGTCACACCAGAAACTAAACTGGCATTTGTGGAGAATCGGTATCGTTTCATCCCATGAGTAATAATAGCCCTGTTTCACGACATCACATACATTGTCCGGATACCGCGGATCATATACCCGCGTTAAAATAACCTGTCCGACTGCGATTTGCCCTAAGGTGGGCTCTCCTCTTGATTCGAAATAAATGGCCGTAGCCAAGCACGCTAAAGTTGTAAGCATAAGCACCTCTTTCTGTTTTTGTATCTAAGAGTTTATAAGAAAAAATAAGAGATGTAAAGAAGTATTGACTTTGTATGGGATAAATCTTATACTTATAGCATCTTAAATTATATGGGGAATACTATGAGTAAAAAAAATTATATTATTAGATTTCATCTAACTGCTTACGAAGATTATAAAGTTGAAGCAGATAATATTGATCACGCTTATGATTTATTAAAATCAGGAGAATATGCAAATCACCATGAAGATATTGGAGTGCTATATGGTAGCGAAAACAAGTTCCATGTTATTTATGAAATAGGCGAGGATGGCAAATGGATTGATGTTATTAAACAGCCTTTGGTTAAGGAAGATAATTCTGCTCTTCTTAAAAAAGTAGTCCAACAAATAAAAGCTGACGAAGCTATGGAGGACTACACAGCGATTGAAGAGCTGTTATCAAATGTTTCAAAAGAAAAACTATTAGGTTTTTTAAAGGAGGACAGCAATGAGTAAAAAATCCTTATGTCCTTATCACGATGATTACCATGAAATGGCAAACTGCGCTTTTCACGAACCACATGAAAAAGCTAACATGGGTAGGCGATGCAAGTTTTGGAAAATGAAAACCGGTGAATGTGGCAATCAAGAAAGAATGTCTTGGTTAAACTTTGCCGTAAAATCACAAAAAGAAAATGGGAAATGGAAACTTGAAAATGGAAACTGGAAGGAGGATCACAGTGAAAATAATTAATGGCTATAAAGTCAAAAGTAAAAAGTATAAAGTTTTGGTTCAACAAAACTGGTTATGTGAACATGAGGTCATTGCCACAAATAAAAAAGACATAACCACACGATTCCTAAGAGACAACAATAAAAAAATTAACAAGGATTCGCTTGTTAAAGAACGTGTTGTTAGAATTACAAAAATTAACTGGGAGGATCATAATGAAAACGCTTAGAGACTTTTGTAACTGGCACCGGCTACCATATCCCACGACACAGGATCAGGCTGATAAAGTATTCTCAGAACTCGATTCGTTCATGGCAACTGAAAATGTCATGGAAGATGGTCAAATATCCGTAGAAGAGGGTATTCGTAAATATAATAACTATTCACGGATCGCGAAACAGCTTTTAACTAAGTTTAAATTACGTCCAATTAAATATCATTATAACGGGACGTTTGAAAATTTTGATATTGAAAAACAGAAAGTGAGAAAGTGGTAATGAGTAAATTATTTAAAGTGACAGCAACTATGGATGTCGGTTATCAATTGTTTATTAGGGCTGAAAATAAAGAAGAAGCTATGGAACAAGCAGAAAACGTGGACAGCAATCATTGGCAAAAGGCTGACGATGGCCATGATTGGACCATGGAACAGGCGTGGGAGGTCGCGGAGGATGAATACGGTGCTGAAGAAGTTTATGAAGACCCAGAAGAACAATTGGGTAAACAAATTTACTCTGGTGCTTTTATAAATAAAAAAGTTGACACCGAAAAATAAAAAATGCTATAATATATTAAGATTCTTTTCTCTGTGTTAACAACACAACAATTGATAACAGAAAAACCCTCGCTACTGGCGGGGGTTTTTTGTTACATAAGTATACAGTATACACTATGTTCTAAAATTAAAAAATTTTTTTTATTTTTCAGGAAATGGCGTATACTTATGTAACATTTTAGTTATCTCATTGTATTTAAATTATTAATCAGGAAAAAATTGTTACATATTTGTTTTTCAGTGGTGTAAACGTGTAACACTTCTTGACAGGTTTTTTCTTTTATGAAAGTAATACAAACATAGGCACAGTAACAATCATAGAAGTTGAGATTATAAAAATATGGCTAGACCAAGAAAAAACGAAAATACACAATTAACGCGAAAACAAGAGCGTTTTGTCAAAGAATTTGTAACAAATGATGGTTTTTTAACCAAAAGAGAGTGTGCAATTAAAGCCGGATACTCAAAAAGTAGTGCCCATGTTAAAGCTTATGAGCTTACAAACCCAGATTTAAATCCTCATGTTGTTGCTTTTATGAATAAATATAAAGCAGAGATAGATGAAAAGTATGGTGTTTCTTATGGAAGACATATAAGAGACTTACAAAGGATTCGTGATCAAGCTTTAGAAGCCGGAGCTTATTCAGCGGCTGTTCAGGCAGAGAAAGCACGAGGATTAGCGCAAGGAAACATTTATGTGAATAAATCGGAAATTAGACATGGTTCTATTGATTCGATGAGCAGAGAAGAAGTCGAAAAAGAATTAGAAAAAATAAGGGATACTTATGGAACTTCCATCATCAATGTTACCCCAAAAGAAGAAAAACCAAAACAGCTCTCCAAAAAACCTAGAAAGTCAATTCTTTCAGACATTAAAATCAAATCTGAAAAATCTAAAAAGAAAGTTACACTTAACTAGGGTAGAAACTTGGGTATCTCCAGGTGTACCAGACTTACTTGTCTGTGATGAAAAAGGATTGTTTCATTTCCTAGAATTAAAAGTTACAGGCTCTAATGCTGTCCGGCTGTCCGCCCATCAAATATCTTGGCTAACTTTACATAAAAAATCCAGTTCTTGGGTTTTAATACGACAACAAAAACCACGCAGTAAAATATTTTCTGTTTATCTGTATCACGCTGAAGATGTGTTAAGTTTAAGAAAGCAAGGTTTAAAAACTAAGCCAAGGCTACATTTTGAATACAAAGTTGATTGGGTAAAACTATTTAACTTGATATGTCCCATATAATCTGATACCATATTAGAACACTTGTTAATTAAAAAGGAGACTTATGTTTTTATTAGAAAAACTTTATTGTTGGCTATTTTATGGCACAACTGACCCAGAAGGTCATTTTAAACAAAAAGAACGAAATCGTAGAATAAACAGGAGAAAATAATGTTAGTCACAGAGAAAGAATCAGTATTTTTAAAAACATTACCAATGTGGGCTATGGGCTTTGCACAAATTAGGCTTTCAAAAACTATGTTGGATAAATCAATAATAGATGCAAACAAATCAGTCAGAGATTTGGCGTTAAACTTTGGCATTGATTTTGATAAAATGAAAAACGGCGATAAGTATGAAGTGCTTGCACGTTTTTCTGTCAAAGATTTGGCTCCAAACCAACCTTCTATAGTCCGGTTTTACAAAACCATTAATCGTGGTGATAGGCGTGTTTCTATAAAGAATATAAAAAAATTTGCTGAAATTGGTGATTTAATAGCTTTATCAGTTTGCCTTCCAAAAGATGACAATAAAGACATCATTATAATCAATGTAACTAGGAGGGCTGATAATGAGTAAAAAAGAAATATTTTACAGATATGCTTTTGAAGATTTAGTTATAAAAAAAGAAAAATTTCACGACAGTCTTACGCATGAACAGCTATCAAAATTTGCAAAAGTTATTTTAAGTAATGGAGAGAAATATGATGTGGAAATGTATCTTGTAGAATGCGAAGATGAAGAGGGAGATTAAAAAAATGAGTAATTTAAATTTTTATATACAGCGTCAAAAAAGATGGGAAAAAGCAGATAATTTAACTAAATTTTGGGAATGGTTTGCGGGAGATATATTACCCGCTCCGCCACATAGAACTTTAGACGTCCCATATGGTTTACAATATGAAGAACTTAAAAATGAAGAAAATGAAATTATAATTAAATTTTCTTTTGAAAAAGAACCAGATTAAAAACCAAACCAAAATTATTAAAAGCCGTCCAGATTGACGGCTTTTTTTATTTGTGATATCATATGGGATAAATCTTATAGGAGAAAAGAATGCTAATTAAAAAATCTAAAATGTCAGGAAAATTATTAGGATTGGACGCTATCAATTCAAATACTTTATCCAATGAATTTTGCAAAAAAGAACATAAATCACCTGTTAAAAATAAAATATGTAAAGAATGTTACTCAATAGAAATGTTAGAAACTTTTAGAACTAATTGCGTTGAAAACTTTGAAAATAACAGCGTAGCCTTATCAACTATGATACATGAGAATTTTAGTTACTTACGTTTTAGAAATGATATTGTCAGACTACACGGGCATGGTGAATTAATTAACCAAACTCACCTTCATAACTTTGTATCTATGGTAAAACATTTTCCACATATTACTTTTGCTTTATGGTCTAAGCGCACAGATATTATCCGCAAGTATTTTAAAACAAATGAAATACCTGATAATCTAATTCTGGTTTATTCTAATCCAATTATTGATAAAGTTATGTTTAAACCGCCCAGACCTTTTCATAAAGTTTTTAACAATGTATCAGCTAGTTATAATAAGTATGTTAATTGCACCGGGCAAAAATGCAATGAGTGTAGGCTATGTTATAGATTTGATACAGAAAACGTAATCATAGAACATAAAAAACAATACGGAAGAAAACACTAATTCCACAAATAGAAATTTCTATATTGATATTACTCGCATAATATCTTATAATAGGGTATCAGGATTTTCCTGATTAATTTTAACTTAACTTGGAGAATAATATGTCTAGAAATATTGAATATGGAGATCTAGAAAAAGAAACTTTTCCTGATCTTGATGAAATGCAAAATGAATTTGCATTAAACTTTTCAGTTTTAATCAAAAGAACCTTAACTGAATTGCAAAAAAACTATAATAAAAACCCTCATGTAAAAAATAGAATTTCTTTTGAAAAAGGTAATGCTATAGATATGTATTTAAAGGGTAATTTAGAATTACTTTTTGAAGGAGCCCTAACTCAAAAAAGTATGGATAAATGGGCGCAAGATATTTCACAACGAAATGATATATAATAATTTTAATATGGAGAAAAGAATGACACATACTATTGAAAATTCTAACGGTCAATTATTAGACCTAATGCAAAAAGTAAAAGATCAGTCGGAGCGCAGTAAAGATTTTATAGCGCCAACTAATGCTTTACAAATACAAACTTTAAACAAAGACGGCAGTCCCGCAGACGATAGCGATCAGGCTAAATTCAGTCGTATCGTTGTAGAGCGTGAAGACGGCGAGCCTACCTATATGTACAACGCTAATGATGTAGCATTGTCACAAATAGGACAAAGAGCCGGCATTGACTCCAGAACTATGCAACGCTTGCAACAGGGATACCCAACCCAGTTTGATAGTGTTATAAATGCTATCTGGCAAAAAGAACCTAAAAATACTATGATCCGAACTTTTATGGATTCTAACACGCATGGAATTGCCAGAGCTGTATTATCTGATAAGTTTAAAACTTTTGATAATACGAACTTACTTAACTCAGCTATTCCACAGCTGATGGAATCTGAAGCGCAATGGAAAGTAGTTAATGCGGACGTCACTGACAAAAGATTATACTTGCGATTAAAATCGGAAGTTATAACCGGTGAAGGCGCTAACAGGGGTGATTTAATGGCTTCTGGAATTGGTTTATCAAATAGTGAAGTAGGCGCCGGAAGCGTACAGGTTTATCAGATGTACTGGACGTTAGCTTGCCTTAATGGAATGCAAACTGAAAACCGCCACAGGCAGTCTCATATTACCAGTTCACAGGCGGACGGTGAGACATGGAAAATGCTAAGCAGTGAAGCAAAAGACGCTGATAATAAAGCATTAGAATTAAAAGTCAGGGACCTAGTAGCCGGTTATACTTCCAGAGAATCTTTTGATGAAGTTATTGATAAAATGAAAACAGCCGGTCAAGACGTTATCGAAGGCAGTGTAAATAACGCCGTTGATAATCTTGGAAAAGTTATTAACCTAACTAAAAAAGAAACAGCTTCAGTACTTGACGGATTAATGGCAACGATAGGACAAGAAGGATACGCCGGAAACCCAGTAAGTAGGGCAACCATGGTTAATGCAGTCACTAACGTAGCTAATCGCGTTGACGCTGATGAAATGGACGACTGGCAAAGGCGGGGCGGTCAAATACTTAATATGAATAAGACGGATTGGAACCGCGTGGCTGTAGCCGTTTAAACAGCCAAACAACCCAATATTAAAGGCGGGCTTTACTCCCGCCTTTTTTTATGCGATAACTCTTATATATTTTAACTTTTATATGGAGAAAATCACATGGAAAAGAATCAACCTTTAGTAGGAAAATTAGTAGATCCAGAAACACTAGCTACTGAAAACCCGCCTGTTGATGAATTTATGAAACAACAATCAGAACTACTTGACATGATAGCCGGCGGACTTGCCGGGCTATCAGCTTTATCAGCTCAGAAAAATTTTAATGAAGAAAAAATAAATCGAATAGTAGAAGCGGAAGTTAAAAAACAATTTGATCAAAAAGATTATATTGAAGCTGATGAACTTCCTTCAGCGCTTGAAAATAGTGATGTAGTTTTTAAAGATACTTTTGATGACCAGTTATCAGATCACAGTGTTTTAACCGTTGATTCAGAATTAAATGAATATTTTGATGTTGATGATATTGTTGACAAAGTTATTGATCAGATAGAAATAACTAGAAAATAAACCGCGTTTAAACCGCGTTTAAAACCCGCTGAATTGACGGCGGGTTTTTTTTATGGGATAACACTTATAAATCAATTATAGGAGACTAGAATCATGACAGTTAAAAAATTATCATCAATATTTAAAACTGGGTGCGAACTTAAAATAACCCGCAAGCAGGCGGAAGCTTTAAAACATTTATATAACTGGCACCAGATAAAGGAACGCTTGAATCTTTCTTATTTACAATTCAGGCGCACAATAAAACCAGTTATAGGTTGTGATGACTTTGTTATGGTTAATTGCGGGGGAATCTGGATTGGAATAACACCAGAAGGACACCGCCACAGCTGACAGGCAAACACCCCGCAACAAGCCCGGCAAATTGACGCCGGGCTTTTTTTATGCGATAACTCTTATATATTAATTTAATCAATAACAGGAGTTAAAGAATCATGATTAAAAGTAAAATAAATAATCTATTAGAAAATATAATAGAAGATCACAACGACATTACCCGCAGATCTTATAGAGGGTGGATAACTGGCGCCTATGAGGAGTCTATGTATAATAAACATATGGACCGTTTAAAACACGCCACCACGCTTAAAAAATTAAGAAGCTTTACAATTGAAAGCTTTACTTCATTTATAGCACATGAAGCGGGGGCGTCTTATGGGTACGCACAAAGCGCAATTGTAGATTATTTTAAACATTTAGATCTATTGACCGGGCGCGCATACGGGGAGCATTTAAAAATTTTAACTATGCGCCTGATGGAAGAACTTGACCAGACTTTCACAGAATTACACCCCGACAGCAACCGGGCGCCCCTGACAGAAGCGGGAGAAAATGCGCTTAAGTAAAAAAATATAGACAATTAAAAAATTTTTTTATATTGTTAAACTAAACCCGCCCGAAGTTCTGGCGGGTTTTTTAATGCACGCGCGAACCCTCAGCAAATCACTTACATAAAAAAGCTGCAGCTGCACAGCGCGACAACTTACCCTATAAAATACCCTGACCGGACCGGATACGTTCCCAGCTTCGCACGTTCAGGACCAGCAAAACACAAATTATATATTTACGGGTTAAACAAGCGGACGCCGGACCCGCGCCCGTGGTCCAATTGTACGAGATCCGATTCGCGTGGTTTATGGACCGTGGACCGGCACCAGATCCGCCCGGAAGATCTTCCGGGAAGCGTGCGGATCTTCCGGGAAGATTCAAAACTGGACTCAACCGCACGGCGCGCGGTTTTTGGTTACCGGTTACTGATTTTTGTAAGGATTCCGCGGGTTATAGAGATTCGGACCAGATTCGACCGTCCCGACGGACCTGTAACAGGGTCAAGGTGCATGTTTTCCACAAATAATACATAGTATTTTTCTACAAAGTGCGTTAATATAAGATAAAACCCACAGGTACCCTAAGGGTCCCCCGGAGCTACAATGGAAGCACAAGAAGTAACCGCGAAACGATTAAAGCTTGAATTAAGGCTAGAGCAGTTAAAAAAGATTGATTATTCAAAAAATAATTTTTTGTATTTCGTAAAACAAATGTGGCCTGAATTTATCGCAGGAGCGCATCATAAGATCATAGCAGACAAGCTTGAGGGCATAGCAACGGGTGAATTAAAAAGACTTATCGTCAATATGCCTCCGCGACACACGAAATCTGAGTTTGCCAGCTATCTCTTTCCAGCGTGGATGATAGGCCGTAAGCCTAAAATGAAAATTATACAGGCAACACATACAACAGAACTTGCAGTAAGTTTTGGCCGTAAAGTTAAAAACCTTTTGGAACGTGACGACTACAAAGAAATATTTCCTGACGCTAATTTATCTGCTGACAGTAAAGCATCAGGGCGTTGGGACACAAAAGCAGGCGGTATGTATTACGCCGTGGGCGTTGGATCAAACCTAGCGGGTCGTGGTGGTGATCTTATTGTTATTGATGACCCGCACTCGGAACAGACAGCAATGTCTAATTCAGGTTTTGAAGATGCATGGGAATGGTATACTGGGGGCCCCCGACAGAGACTACAGCCCGGTGGTGCTATTGTTCTTGTACAGACAAGATGGTCACAGAAAGATATGACAGGACAATTGATCAAGTCTATGGCTAAGGATCCTCTAGCTGACCAGTGGGAAGTCATAGAGCTGCCAGCCATCATGCCCAGCGGTTCTGCATGCTGGCCAGAGTATTGGTCTTTACCAGATCTTGAATCTGTAAAAGCATCAATACCACCGTCCAAATGGAATGCACAGTATCAGCAAAACCCTACAGGTGAGGACAACGCTATTATTCCACGCAGTTGGTGGAAACGATGGAAAAAGAAAAACGTACCTGATTTAAAATATGTAATACAGAGTTACGATACGGCATTCACGAAACGCGAAACATCAGACTATTCTGCCATTACAACTTGGGGTGTATTCTCACCAGAAGAAGGTGGACCACCAGGACTAATACTATTGGATAGTAAAAAGGGACGTTGGGACTTTCCGGAACTCAAAGGTATTGCGTTAGAAGAATATGAGTATTGGGACCCCGACACTGTAATCGTGGAAGCAAAAGCAAGTGGGCTGCCTTTGACACACGAACTACGAAACACGGGTATCCCTGTTGTAAACTTTACGCCTTCTAAAGGTAATGATAAGGTATCGCGTGTACATTCGGTATCACCTTTGTTTGAAGCCGGTATGGTCTGGGCCCCCGAAGAGACGTTTGCAGACGAGATGATAGAAGAGGTTGCAGCTTTTCCAAATGGAGAGTATGATGACCTTGTGGATAGTATGACACAGGCCTTGATGAGATATAGACAAGGCAACTTTGTAAACCTGCCATCGGATGATTGGGGAGATGAAGAAGTGAAAGAAACAAGGATAAGGGCTTATTATGGATGATTTTATGAAATTAATCCAGTGGATTAATGGTGAGCCTTTTGCTGTTGGTCTACATAGAAAGAAGTTTTTGGTTGGCGGGTTTGAAAACCTTGCTGATGTAGAAAGACAAGCTTTAATGTATGAAAGAGATTGGCATGAACGCTATGGTCTTAAAGGTGACCAGTACATTATGAAATTTCAAGAAGGCGGTCCCGTGCAAGGTGGAGTGGCTTCTTTAGGCACAGATCAATTTAACATAGAAAAAATTTTGTTAAATTCAATAAACAAGTTAGGTTATGTTCCTGATTTTGTAAAAAGAGCCTTTAATAAAAATAGTCCTGTATTAGACACGGAACAAGGTCCGGCAACTGTTCGAATGTTTCAAGAAGATAATTATGCTTTTCCTAGTATATTTCCTTTAGAAACACCCATGGGTCGGGTATTGACCCAGCTAAGACCTCAAGCCGCAAGCAACAGGGCTTTTAGAGAAGGGGAATATTTAGAGTTTGATTCTGAAGATCAAGCTAAATTTTTTGCAGAAAATTTTACAAATATGTTACCGGAGAGATAAACATGGATGAAGAACAATTATTTAAAGCAGATGGGTTTGATGAAGCAGTTTTAGGTGTTGGCCGAAGGTGCGGTCAACCTGATCTGTTAGTGTATGATTATCAGAAATGTTGCGAAGTGCTTGTGAAACGTGATAAGATGACGTATGAAGAAGCAGAAGAGTTTATGGAATATAATGTCGTTGGTGCGTGGGTCGGGGATAAAACACCTGTCTTCGTTAATACTGACAAAGAAGAGATAACCGAACTTTATGACTTATCAGAGGTAAAATTAAATGGCTAAACCACCCGTTAGTTTGATGGACAGAAATGTCCCAACACAACTTGATCCGGAAGACCTAGAAGCAGAAATAGAGTTAGAGCTTCCCGGAGCATTACAGCCAAAAGAGGTTGGTGAAATAGAAGTTGAGATGGAAGACGATGGTGGAGCTGTCATTGATTTTGACCCGGAAGCCACGGCTGCCGAATCAATACCACAGGATTTTTACAGTAATTTAGCAGAAAGTATGTCTGATCAGGAGCTTAGTCGTTTAGCTGGTGAGCTTATGTCAGAGTACGAAGCAAACAAAAGCAGCCGTCAGGAATGGGAAGATGCTTTTGCAAATGGTCTGGAGCTTCTTGGTTTTAACTATAGTGAGAGATCAGAACCGTTTAACGGTGCAACAGGTGTAACACATCCACTACTCGCAGAAGCTGCCGTGCAGTTTCAGGCACAGGCCTTTAACGAGTTACTACCGGCAGGTGGTCCTGTAAGAACAAGTATTGTTGGAGCGACAACAAGAGAAACAGAAGATCAGTCACAGCGTGTAAAAGATTTTATGAACTATTACATCACAAACGTGATGGAAGAGTATACACCTGAGTTTGACCAGATGCTGTTCTATCTGCCGTTAGCAGGTTCTACATTTAAGAAGGTCTACTATGACGGGTCCCTCGACAGGGCGGTAAGTAAGTTTGTACCAGCAGAAAATCTCATTGTGCCATACGAAGCAAATGATTTGGAAACCTGTCCTAATATTACACATGTCGTAAAAATAAATTTAAACGAACTTAAAAAACAACAGGTATCGGGTTTCTATTTGGATATACCTGTATTGCCGCAACAGGGTGAAAGTAGTTCTCTATCACAGGAAATAAATGAGTTAAGCGGTATTGAGCCGTCACAGATAGATTATGACTGCACCTTGCTTGAGTGTCATGTTGATTTAGACCTTGAAGGCTATGAAGACATGGGACAGGATGGTGAACCGACAGGAATAAAAATACCGTATATTGTAACGATTAGTCAGGACAACGGTGAGATACTGGCTATTCGTAGAAACTTTGCCGAAGCTGATAAACAAAAGAAAAAGATACAATATTTTGTACACTATAAATTTTTACCGGGCTTTGGCTTTTATGGTTTAGGTCTGATACATACTATTGGCGGCTTATCAAGAACCGCGACTGCCGCACTGAGACAGTTGATTGATGCAGGTACGTTATCTAATCTACCGGCAGGTTTCAAGGCTCGTGGCCTACGGATCAGGGATGATGAGGATCCTATACAGCCCGGAGAGTTTCGGGATGTAGATGCACCAGGTGGTGCCATACGAGACTCGCTTATGCCTTTACCTTTCAAGGGACCTGACTCAACATTATTTCAACTATTAGGTTTCGTTGTTCAAGCAGGACAACGATTCGCAACAATTACAGATTTAAAAGTAGGAGATGGTAATCAGCAGGCAGCCGTGGGTACAACTATAGCAATGATGGAACAGGGCTCACGGGTCATGTCAGCTGTACATAAACGCTTGCATTATGCAATGCGTATGGAATTTAAACTACTATCAAAAGTTATGGCGGATAGCTTGCCTCCGGAGTACCCTTATGCAATAGAGGGTGCTGAAGCAAGTATAAAAGCACAGGATTTTGATGATCGCGTTGACATCATTCCTGTGTCCAATCCAAACGTCTTTAGTCAGGCACAGCGTATAGCTCTTGCCCAAACACAAATGCAGTTAGCGGGTCAGGCACCTGAGATGCATAATATGTACGAAGTTTTCAGGGATATGTATGAAGCTTTGGGAGTTAGAAATATTGATAAATATTTAAAACCGCCATCTAACGAACAACCGGTGGCTAAGGACCCAGCACAGGAGAATATCGATGCAATTGATCAAACCCCCCTTGTGGCCTTTCAAGGCCAAAACCATCAAGCGCATATCATGGCACATTTGGTTTTTGGCGGTTCGCCAACTGTTGCGGCAGCGCCTCCAATTGCTGTTGCTTTACAGAAGCACATTATGGAGCACGTTAAAATCCAAGCTCGTGAGCGTGCTATGGCCGAAATTACAGAAAAAGGAGGAGCCCAAGCGCAAGAGGGGCCGTCCCAAGAAGAAATCCTGACTATGGAATCGTTGACCGCGCAATATGTTGCTGAGGGTATACAGCAGGTACAGCAAATGAGCCAGCAGTTAAGCGGAGCTGGTGCTCCTGATCCTGTTGTTGAGTTAAAACAACAAGAATTACAGTTAAGAGCCCAGCGAGATCAAGCTGATATGCAAAGAGATCAGGCAGATTTACAGTTGCGTAACAAACAAATTGACCAATCAGGAGCTATTTCACGCGAAAGAATACAAAGTCAGGAAAAAATGACTGATGACCGTATAGATGCAGCGAGAGAACGTGAAATTTTAAAGCAACAAGCACAACAAAGGAGTAGACAATGAGCAAAGTTCGTATTGTTACCGGAAAAGCAAAGGTAAAAATGATAAATGACGACCAAAACTACAAGTTAAAGCAGGTTTCTGTGCCAAAAGGGCCATTAAAAAAGAAAAAAGCTCTTGGAATGGGTGCCGCGAAGCGTGGTGGTGACTATTTAGGCGTGTAATGGCCAAAAAAACGCTACAAGAAGACAGTAAATATTTAAAACACGACCTTGATGGCGATGGAATCGTGACTGACGAAGAAATTGCACGCGAAGAACGTATAATTAGACTGGAAAACAATGATAAAATGCAGGATCAACAACGTATGATCTGCTGGGTATCCTCTATTTCGTCCATTATACTGATTGTTTTGGCCATGTCACCTGTTATTCCGGATTCGCGGGTTGAAATGGTAACAGCTTTACTTTCTACCTACATTGTAGCAAACTTAGGTATAGTATCAGTGTTTATGGGTACGACAGCTTTTACGCGGTCGAGAGAAAATGGTAAATGACATGGTTATTAGTTGTATTTTTATCAGGAACTGTACAGGAGGCCGTGTATTTCAGTGATTTGGACGCGTGCCTTAGAATTGCACAGAAGATTAGAGCGCAAAACTACGACCCATCACTCGCAGGAGACAGTAAAATTTGGGTCAAGGCTTATTGCGTACCTAAATCTGTTCCTAACAAAAATGAGAAAAAACAATGATGGAACAAACGATAAGTGACGTAGAAACCCTTACTAAGACAATTAATATTAGTGAAGGTGGTGGTAGTGATGTAGAAGCAGGTATACAGTTTATATATCATATGCGAGAGCATTTAGCTGATATAGGCATAGCTACCGTTTATGTGTTTATGTGTTACACAGTATATTTATGGATAACTAAAAAAATGAGATAAGGAGCAAATTATGGCTGTAAAAAAATTTAGAAAACCTAAATCAGGTGGAGGTAAAGCAACTCCAAAAAACAAAGCTTTATATTCAAGAGTTAAGGCTGAAGCTAAACGTAAGTTCGATGTATATCCTAGTGCATATGCAAACGCATGGCTTGTTAAGACATACAAGAAAAGAGGCGGGACTTACGCATAATGGCTAAACCTCAAGGCGGATTGACGAAGTGGTTCAAAGAGGATTGGCGTGATGTCAAGACTGGTAAGAAGTGCGGTCGATCTGGCAAAGAGAAAAAGAAAAGACCTTATCCTGCTTGCAGACCAGCTGCGGTAGCTGGTAGAATATCAAAGTCAGAAGCCCGTAAAAAGACAGGACCTGGTAAGGTTAAATGGTCTGTTACGGCTTCAGGGCGTAAACGTAAGTCATTTAGAAAGACAAAGAGAGCATAATGGCACGAAAACCTGACAAACAACCACCTAGAACAAAAAAATACTACCGTTCAACTAAGTCTGGTGCGGGTATGACAGCTGCGGGTGTTGCTAAATACAGGCGTGATAATCCCGGAAGTAAGCTTAAAACAGCTGTAACAGGTAAGGTTAAAAAGGGTAGTAAGGATGCAAAACGCAGGAAATCATTCTGTGCAAGAAGCGCAGGACAAATGAAGAAGTTTCCAAAAGCCGCTAAAAATCCTAATAGTCGTTTGCGTCAAGCAAGGAGAAGATGGAAATGTTAAGTAGTATTATTGGACCAATAAGTTCACTAGCCGGAACGTGGCTACAAGGCCGTGTTGATAAGGCTAAAGCAGAAACAGAAGTAAAAGTAGCAAAAGCCAAAGCGGAAGCGAAAGTTTACGAGACCGAGGCCACCTCTAGTTTTCTTAATGAGCAAGCGCTTACAAATCAAATGGGTGAAAGCTGGAAGGATGAAGCGTGGTCACTTTGGTTTATAGCAGTTCTGACCGCCTGCTTTCTGCCTTGGACTCAAGAGTATGTTAAAGAAGGGTTTATTTTTTTAGATCAACACACACCTGATTGGTTTCATCACATGCTTTATATTGTAATAGGGAGCTCATTTGGGTATCGGTTCGGTAAGCAAGGGTTACAATTATTTAGTAAGAAAGGTAAGTAATGGCTGTTAGAAAAATTAAAAAAGTTATGACTGCACTAAACAAAGCATCTAAGAAACATGCTGCACAGGCAAAAACATTAAAAAGTATAATAGGTAATGGTAAAAAGAAGAGATCCAAAAACAGGTACGGGTAAAAAACCAAAAGGGTCTGGTAGACGACTTTACACAGACGAAAATCCAAAAGATACAGTTAGTATTAAATTTGCAACACCTGCTGATGCTAGAGCTACGGTTGCTAAGGTAAAACGTATTAATAAACCTTTTGCAAGAAAAATACAGATACTGACAGTTGGTGAACAACGTGCAAAAGTTATGGGTAAAAACCAAGTTGTTAGTATTTTTAAAAAAGGCAAAGAAGCTTTAAGAAGGAAGACATGAGCGAAACATATCATTTTTTAGAACATGTAAATAAAATAATTAAAGATAGACGTTCACACGTTCTTGACATCTTATCAAGTGATGGTGTAAAGAACATGGAACACTACAAAGAACTAATGGGAAACCTTAGTTCATTAGACTATATTGAACAGGAACTCAAGAGCCTGCTAAATAAACAGGAGCGAATGGATGACTAAATCTTCAGCAGTTGATATAAAACCTGCATATATAAATCAAAATGATCTTGTACTAGATCCAAAACTTTTAAACAAATCTTTACTTGAACGTATGCCCAAACCAACTGGTTGGCGTTTACTTGTTCTACCTTACAAAGGTAAGGGTAAAACTGAGGGTGGTGTTTTATTGCCTGACAAAGTTATAGAAGAAAATCAAGTATCTACACAGGTGGGATATGTTTTAAAGATGGGACCCTTAGCTTATAAAGACAAAACTAAGTTTGAAACAGGACCTTGGTGTCAGGAAAAAGACTGGGTAATTTTTGCACGTTATTCTGGCTCCCGTTTTAAAATAGACGGTGGTGAAGTAAAAATTTTAAATGACGATGAGATACTCGCAACAATCTTAAACCCTGAAGACATATTACATTGAGGATCAAATGGCAGAGCAAAAACAAGCAGAATTAGATTTAGAAGTAGAACCAAGACAAGAAAGTGTAGAGATAGAAGTTGATGAAAAAGGCAACGCGCAACAAGCCACCTCTGATGTTGAGGTTGAGCAAATTAATGAACAAGAGCAGACAGTCTCCGAATCGAAAAAACGCATTGATCGTCTTACTAAAAAGATGCGTGAAGCAGAAAGGCGTGAACAGGCTGCTATCGATTATGCAAAGAAAATAAAAGCAGAAGCAGATAGTCTTAAAGGCCGTTTAAAGACGCTAGACCAAGGGTATGTTACTGAGTACTCCCAAAGGGTTGACAGTGAATTAGCATCCGCTGAGGCGTCTCTAAGGCAGGCTATGAACTCTGGAGACACTGATGCTACAATAGAAGCACAGAAAAAACTATCAGAATTATCTGTTGCTAAAGAACGCGTACGTTTGGCCAAGGCACAACAGCCAGAAGAAGAAAAAGGTGAAGAGGTTGCTCAACAAACGCAACAACCGGCACCGGCTCAGCCACAGCAGCCACAGCAACAACCTGATCCAAAAGCAGAGGATTGGGCTAAAAACAATGAATGGTTTGGTCAAGACGAAGCCATGACATACGCAGCTTTTGGTATTCATAAAAAATTAATTGAAGAAGAAGGGTTTGACCCAAGAACAGATGAGTACTATACTGAATTAGACAAGCGAATGGAGACAGAATTTCCCCATAAGCTTGGCACTAACGGAAACGGAAGCAGAAGACCCGCCCAAAATGTGGCTTCCGTTACAAGAACCGCTAAAGGAACTGGGCGCAAAAGAAGAGTCAAGTTATCCTCCAGTCAGGTTGCAATGGCAAACAAGCTGGGAGTTCCACTTGAAGAATATGCAAAATACGTTAAGGAGTAAAATAAATGTCAGAAACAATTACAGAAATAGATGTGAACGGCGTAGATCGAACTCCTCGCGCTAATAAGACTAGAAACAAGCAAACGCGGCGTAAGCCTTGGGCACCGCCGTCAATACTAGAAGCACCGCCTGCGCCAGATGGTTATCGGCATAGATGGATACGAGCGGAAGTTCGTGGCTTTGACGATACGAAGAATATTTCTTCTAGACTGCGTGAAGGTTATGAATTAGTTCGTAAAGATGAATATCCGGAGTTTGAAGCTCCAGTTATTGAATCAGGCAAATATACAGGTGTTTTTGGACAAGGTGGTCTAGTCCTTGCAAGAATACCGGAAGAGACTGTTCAGGAGAGAAATGATTATTTTCGTGAGAAAACTCAAGATCAAATGGATGCGGTGGATTCTGATATGATGCGAGAAAATTCTCATTCAACCATGACGATTAGTAAACCTGATCGTCAATCAAGAGTAACCTTTGGTGGTCCAAAAAAATGATCACCTGCTATTTAATAAGGAGACAATAAAAAATGGCAAACACTTTAACTGGTGGCTATGGTCTTCGTCCAATTGGTTTAACTGGTAGTGATGTTACATCAACAGGCACAACCAAGTATGAGATTGCATCAAACTATACAACAGCTATATACAACGGTGGTATTGTTATACCGCTTGCTGGTGGCACAATTGCTATTTCCGATCAGGCAGTAGCACCACTGGGCGTTTTAGCTGGGGTAGAGTATGTGGACTCAACAACTAAGAAGACTACTTTCTTGAACTATTGGCCCGGTTCAAACAGCGTTAGCGTTGACACGAATTTCCCTGTCAAAGCTTTCGTATTCGATAATCCAATGCAACTTTATACTGTTGTTGCAGACGGTACTAACACTGATAGAGCCACAGCTTTGACTAGCATTTTTGCTAACTGTGACATGGCAAGTGTTAACAATGGTAGTACAAACACAGGTAAATCAAGCGATATGTTAGATATTAGTGAAGTAGCTACAACAGCTAACCTTGATGTGCGTATTGTTGGTCTATATGATGATCCAGCTAACGAAGATTATTCAGCTCTTGGACATCAATATATTGTTCGTCTAAATGCTCATTTTAATTCAGGCTTTGCTGCTGCTGTAGGCACCGCCGCAAATACCGGAATATAGGAGGTAACTTATGGCAATATCTAGAGCACAACTGGCTAAAGAATTAGAGCCGGGATTAAACGCGCTATTCGGACTTGAGTATGATCGATATGAAAACGAGCATTCTGAGATTTTTGATGAAGAAACTTCAGATAGAGCGTTTGAAGAAGAGGTCATGCTTGCAGGCTTTACTACAGCTCCTGTGAAAGAAGAAGGTTCAGCAATTACCTTTGACTCAGCACAAGAGACGTACACAGCTCGTTATACAATGGAAACCATTGCATTAGCTTTCTCAATTACTGAAGAAGCTATTGAGGATAACTTGTATGACAGGTTGGCGTCACGCTATACTAAAGCTTTAGCGAGATCAATGGCACAGACAAAGCAAATCAAAGCTGCGTCAATTTTAAATAACGCTTTTAGCACATCATCACCAATTGGTGACGGTGCAGCTTTATGTTCTTCCTCACACCCATCATTAAGTGGTAATCAAAGAAATCAGTTAAGCACCGCTGCGGATCTTAACGAAACTTCTCTTGAGCAAATGCTTATTGATATATCTGGAATTACAGATGAGCGTGGTTTAAAAGTTGCAATTAGAGGCACAAAATTAATTATTCCAAAAGAACTACAGTTTATTGCGGAAAGATTAATGGCGACAAACCTTAGAACTGCAACTGCTGACAATGATATTAATGCATTAAGAAGCATGGGTATGCTTCCACAAGGTGCTTCTGTTAATCACTTTTTGACAGACACTGATGCGTTTTTTATCAAGACTGACGCACCAAATGGTTTTAAATTGTTTAACAGAAGCCCAATCAAAACAGCTATGGAAGGCGATTTTGACACAGGCAATATGAGATTTAAAGCAAGAGAAAGATACTCTTTTGGCGTATCTGACTGGCGTTGTGTATTTGGCACAGCGGGTGCTTAAATAAAAAAATAACAAGTGTGAAAGGGCGGCTTGCAGGCCGCCCTTTTTTGTTATATAAATAATTAACCGACAATCGCATAGTGCGATTGACATTTGCCAAGACGGGAGATTTCAAATGGCTAATACAACCTTTTCTGGACCTATAAGGTCACAAAATGGAATGAAATTAATCAGTAAAGATTCTACTACTGGTTTAATTCAAGATAGAACTCTTGGGGATTACCCACAAGATACAAGACGTTTTTACTTAGAAGAATGGTTTTTACAAAGACCCGGTTTAAATGCAAA
>VTLG01010951.1_pt1 | contig 59771 bp, 79 predicted proteins | sample 4694571 | NCBI WGS metagenome assembly VTLG01 (sample SAMN12604809, study PRJNA352737) | marine metagenome | biome: ENVO:00000447; feature: ENVO:00000209|ENVO:00000569|ENVO:01000036; material: ENVO:00002151; isolation source: viral sequences binned using virsorter ...
CATCTATAGTAATACCAGTGACTGTAGTTGATGATGGGGGAAATAAATACGCATTTAATGGAGTTACGGCTCCTAAATTATCACTTAAAAGAGGTTCAAGATATAGATTTGATTTATCCGATTCAACTAATGGTTCTCATCCTTTTGGGTTTAGATTACCTGATGATACTTCTTATACGGTAGGTGTAACTACTGTAGGTTCCGCTGGTAGTGCAGGTGCTTATGTAGATTTTGATGTTAATTTTGCAACATCTAGTTCATTAAAATACTATTGTACATCTCATGGAAATGCAATGGGTAATAAAATAGAGCTAATAGATTTATTTGGTGGAGCATTTAGTGGATCATTTAGTGGTTCTTATGAAGGTGATGGATCAAATTTAACTGGAATAGGTGCCTTTCCATTTACAGGATCAGCCGCTGTTTCAGGAACATTATTAGTAACAGGAAGTTCTACTTTAGCACTAAGAGTAACTGGTAGTACAGCATTAACTGGAAGTTTATTTGTAAGTGGGGCTGTATCTGCGAGTGCTGGATTTAGTGGTTCATTCCAAGGTGATGGTAGTGATTTAACAGGTGTAGGAGGATTTCCACATACAGGTTCTGCCGATATTACTGGTTCTCTTTTAGTAACGGGTTCTGCATTTGTAACATCGTTAACAGAAACATCAGCTTTAAGATATAAAAAATATGTTAAAGATTTAAATTCCGAAACTGATAATATCTATCAATTAAGACCAGTACATTTTAGATGGCGTGATGATAATAGAAAAGATTATGGATTAATAGCGGAAGAGGTTGAAAAAATATATCCCGATTTAGTAACTAAAGGGGATAATGGTGATGCTTTAGGTATAAGTTATACTAAACTAACGGCATTATTAGTAAAAACTATACAAGAATTAACAGATCGTGTAGAAAAATTAGAAAATAAATAAATTAAGTTATGGCAATTAAACAAACAAAAGTAACAGACGAAGAACTAAAACAAATTTCCGAATTTCAAACAAGCATAGATAGAATAACTATTAATTTAGGTCAATTATCTTTAAAAAAATTAAGTCTTGATAAGGAGGAAGAATATTTAGAATCGGAGTATGAAAAAATTTTAGAAAAAGAAAAACAATTAGGAGATAATTTAAAAGAAAAATATGGAGAAGCTCAAATTGACTTAAAAACGGGTGAGATAGTGTATCCCAAATAATGTTTTTGAGAACTTCTTATATATTTATCATTGATAAAATAACTAGACAAAAATGGCTGAAACTTTACTATCCCCAGGAGTATTAACCCGTGAGAACGATCAAACCCTAGTAACACAGGGTCCTACCACGGCAGGTGCTGCGCTTTTAGGTCCTACAGTAAAAGGTCCTGTAAACATCCCTACATTAGTTACATCATTTAGTGACTATAAAAATAAATTTGGTGGTGCATTTGAAAGTGCAAGTATCGCATATGAATATCTCACTTCAATAGCTGCTTTTAATTACTTTCAAGCAGGAGGTGAATCAATATTAGTAACCAGAATTGTATCTGGTACGTATTTACCCGCTACAGCATCTGTAGCTGCATTAGGAACAGGATCAGGAGATTATAGAACTGGATCCTTTGTATTAGAAACCCTTTCACAAGGTGATTTAATGAACAACTCAGGTAGTGTTACAACTAGTGGTTCATTAGCAGGAGGTACGGGAGATAATCTTCGTTTTGAAATAGCTAGTCTAGATTCAGGAAGTGGTCAATTCAGCCTATTGATCAGAAGAGGTGATGATAATGAAAAAAATAAAACTATACTTGAAACATTTAATGATTTATCATTAGATCCTAATTCAAATAATTATATTGAAAAAGTAATAGGTAATCAAGTACAAAATTTTGATACAGATAGTGACGGTAATAGATTTATCCAAGTTACAGGTTCATTTGCAAACAATTCATCACTAGTAAGAGTAAAATCAGTTACTAATCCTACTTTAAATTATTTGGATAATGATGGTAATTTTAAACCAGAATATACTTCATCTTTACCAAAAATAGGTAGTGGTTCATTAAATGCCGTTGATGAAAGAGGAGCATTTGGTGGAGGAAAGGGACCTAAATTTGGTCTTGGAACAGGTGGACAACGTCTAAGAATGTTTGATGAAATAAGTGTTGCATCAATCCAAGGTGTTGCTGCTGCAGATTATACTGCCTCAATAGCTTTATTACAAAATAAAGATGAATATGATTTTGAAGTAATTACTATCCCTGGTGTAACAATACAAAATGGGGCTATAGCAACTACTACATTAATTGATACAGTTACTCAAAGAGGAGATGCTATTGCAGTAGTAGATACTAGAAATTATGGTGCTACAATTAATCAAGCAATAACATCAGCCGGAACAATTGATTCAAGTTTTGCTGCTACATATTGGCCTCATGTTCAAGTACTATCACCAGAAACTAATAAATTAGTATATGTACCTGCTTCAACATTAATACCAGCAGTTTATGCAACTAACGATAGATTAGGTGCTGAATGGTTCGCTCCAGCTGGATTTAATAGAGGTGGTGTAGGTGGTGCTATACAAGCAGAAAGAAAATTACCACCTGCTGATAGAGATAAATTATACGCTGGAAAAGTTAATCCAATTGCTTCTTTCCCAGGACAAGGACCAGTAATATTTGGTCAGAAAACACTACAAACTAAAGCTACATCATTAGATAGAGTAAACGTTCGTAGATTGTTAATAGAATTAAAACGTACGATTGGACAAATTGGTGAAGGATTATTATTTGAACAAAATACAGCTGCTACTAGAGGTAGATTCCTAAATCAAGTTAACCCATTCTTAGAATCTGTACAACAAAGACAAGGTATATTTGCCTTTAGAGTTGTAATGGATGAAACAAATAATACTGCTGATGTAATAGATAGAAATCAGTTGGTAGGACAGATATTTATTCAACCAACAAGAACGGCTGAATTTATAATTCTAGACTTTAATATCACACCTACTGGAGTAGAAATTTAAAAAGGCAATATTTATAATAAACATAAAATAAAATGGCAGTAAAAGATCCCAATGAAATAATGTTCACCGCCTTTGAACCTAAAGTGCAAAATAGGTTTATCATGTTCATTGATGGTATTCCATCATACTTGGTAAAAAATGCTACTGCACCAGGATTTGAAGCAGGTGAAATCATCTTAGATCATATTAACGTGTACCGTAAGGTAAAAGGAAAAGTCAGATGGAATGACATGACTTTGGGTTTATATGATCCAGTAACCCCTTCTGGAGCTCAAGCTATAATGGAATGGGCAAGGTTAGCACACGAAAGTGTTACAGGAAGAGACGGTTATTCCGATTTCTATAAAAAAGACCTACAATTAGATATATTAGGTCCCGTTGGAGACGTGGTTTCTCAATGGATAATTAAAGGAGCTTATTGTAAAACTGCCAACTTTGGTGAATATGATTGGAGTGCTGATGCCGCAATTAGTCTAGATATCACCATAGCAATGGATTACTGTATCCTAAACTTCTAAGCATACCCCAACCCTCCATACCTCGAAAATGGTGTTCTTTTTGGAACACCTTTTTCTTTTTATATATTTATATCCATAAACAATAAGTTATTAATATGGAGAAAAAAGTTACAGAACAAAAATTTAAATTTCCTACTGAAACAGTCGATTTACCATCTAAAGGATTAATCTATCCTAAGGATAATCCATTATCTTCGGGTAAGGTAGAAATGAAATACATGACTGCTAAGGAAGAGGATATTTTAACTAATCAAAATTATATTTCCCAGGGAACGGTTTTGGATAAACTAATAGAATCTTTAATTATATCTGATATTAATTTAAATGATATGATTATAGGTGATAAAAATGCCTTATTAATTGCCTCCAGAGTATTAGGGTATGGTAAAGATTATAAGTTTAAATCTTTCAGCACAGAAACTAATCAAGTAGAGGAATTTGAAGTAGATTTAACTAAATTAAAGGATAAACATTTGAATCCTAAAGATTTAAAAGAAGAAGGGGTAAATGAATTTGATTTTACTTTACCTACTTCCAAAACTAATATAACCTTTAAAATATTAACTCATGGTGATGAGAAAAAAATAGATAGGGAGATTAAGGGTTTACAAAAAATAAAAAAAGATTCCAATCCTGAAATATCAACTAGATTAAAATATATCATTACTTCTATAGATGGGGATAGAGAAAGTAAAACTATTAGAGAATTTGTTGATAATTATTTATTAGCAAAAGATTCAAGAGCTTTAAGAACTAGAATGAATGAAATAGCACCTGATATAGACTTAAAATATATAAGTGGGGATGATGGCCAGGAGGACATCAATATCCCCATAAGTCTTACCTTTTTTTGGCCTGACGCCGGAGTATAGGCAAAATTTATTCTCTCAAATACATGAAATAATATTTCATGGTAATGGTGGTTATGATTGGCATACTGTTTATAATATGCCAATTTGGTTACGTAATTTTACTTTTAAAAAATTAGAGGAGTATTATAAAAAGAAAGAAGAAGCTAATAGTAAAGCTAATAAACAATTAAAAAATTCTAATGAAATTCATAGACCAGATATTAAATCATCTAATGTTTACAATGCATCTATGCCCGTAAAAAAATAAACTATTCCATAGAAAAATTTGGCTGCCCGGGAGACCTTTCGTACATTTATGGCATAAATAAAAAAAGTAAAAAAAGGTTATGTCAAATTTTAAATTAAATTCAAATTCTATTAAGGGTTCATGGAGGCCTCAAACGGTTAAAATGAACGAATTATCATTCAATGATAATCTATTTATTCCAATGCCAACAGGTAGTAAAGTAGATCCGTTATTTTCTGCTGATGGTGGTTTAATGAAAGGTACTAATTATGCAATAGTTGGTGATCCTGGAGTTGGTAAGTCCACTGTAATGTTAGATATACTTGCCGATCTTAAGTCAAAAGGTAAAGATGTATTGTTTATTTCTGGTGAGATGAATAGTATAGATATGCACGGATATGTAAAAAGATACCCTAAATTCGGTAATTTAGATATTTTATTTATGGGTGATTATGTAGAAAAAGATCCGTTAGTAGTACTAAAAAGTATATTAACTAAAGGATGGGACGTAGTTTTAATAGATTCAATGGCGGAAGTTGTTAGTGCTGTTGCAGATTTTCATACTGGAATGACTAATAAAAAAGCAGAATCAGAAATATTAACACTATTAGAAAAACATAATAAAGCTGAGAATATTAGCAAAATTAATACTGCGTTTTTAATAATTCAGCAGGTAACTAAAATGGGTGAATTTGCCGGTTCAAACAGGTTTAAACACATGATGACAGGTATGGCTCATTTAAAGTTTGTAAATCAGGGAAGATGTTTCTTCTTTAGTAAGAACAGAAGAGGTGGTCAAATGGATGCCTTGTTCTTTTCCTTAGGTACAAACAAAAACGTAGGGTGGTTGCATACACAACCAATGAATGCCCTCGACTAATTTTTTACTTTTTTATTTTAAGAGGTCCTTAGGGACCTCTTTTTTACCTCCATATTTATATAACACATACCCATGTTATGGCTAGCGAAGAAGAATTAAATAGACAAGATCAACTTAACGAAAAATTAAAGCAGCAAGTAGGTATTAATGAAGATATTTTTGCTCTAAACCAAAATATTGGTAATGATATCCTTAACCAAATTAAAGGTTTAGAAAATCAACTTCAAACAAAAAGAGATATTAGAAAACTATCTAGTGAAGCTAATAGATTGGCTAAGGAAGCCTTAAATGTTGATCTACAATCATTAGGCACTCAAAAAAATATAGATAGGGTACAAAAACAACAAAGAACCGCCCAGGATACTATAAATAATTTAAAACGACAGGAAAATGCTTTAACGGGTATAAGTGGTGATGCAAATAAATTAGTAATAGAGGCTATACAAGATCAAATAGCAGGACTAAAGGAAACACAAAAGGTTCTTAACAAAACTGAACAGGCATCTAAAAATATTGCTGATAATTTGGGGGTTAAAGTTACAGGAGCATTATCAGATGTAGTATCAGCTATCCCGGGTCTTAATAGATTTAGTGGACCTTTTAAAAATGCAGCTGAAGAGGCAAGATCAGTAGCTGCCTCAACTGGCAGTTCTAGTAAAGCATTAGCAGCGGGTGCCAAATCATTGGCTAAATCTGCGGTAGCTGCTTTACCATTACTTGCATTAACAACTCTAGTAAATGTATTTTTAAAACTAGATAAATCTACTGGTAATTTAGCTAAAAATCTAGGTGTATCCTTTCAACAAGCAACCAGATTACAGGGTGAATTTTCTAACATAGCTAGTTCATCCAATAATATATTCCAAACTACTGAAAATCTTTCTAGTGCCTTTATAGACATAAATAATTCACTTGGAACTAATGCTAAGTTAAACGATGATTTACTTAAAACACAAGTAGAATTAGTAAAACAAGCCGGTTATAGTACAGAGGCGGCTAACGAAATTAGCAGATTATCACTTGCTACTGGAGCATCTTCTAGGGGTATTACAACAGAATTTTTAGGTCAGGTAAGAGCATTAAACATCCAAAATGACTTAGCTATAAATGAAAAAACTTTATTAAATGATATACAAAATATATCTAAAGGTACTTTAGCTACTTTTGCTGGTCAAGTAGATGAATTAGCGGCGGCTTCATTTAAAGCAAGACAATTAGGATTAGAATTAAAACAATTAGAGGGTATAGCTGACGGGTTATTAGATATAGAAAGTTCACTTGCTGCAGAATTCGAAGCTGAAGTTATAAGTGGAAAGCAAATAAATTTAGAAAGAGCTAGATTTTTTGCCCTAACTAACGATATTGGTGCGTTAGCGGAAGAGATAGGGAAAAATGAAGAAATCATTAATGCTTTTAGTAGTGGTACTAGAATAGAACAGGAAGCAATAGCTAAATCTCTTGGAATGTCAAGAGACGAGTTAGGAGATATGGTTATTGAAAGAAAAGCTATTAATCAGCTACAAGGAATTGAGGGTAAAACTGCCCAAGAAAGATTTAATAATTTAGTTAAGGAAGTTGGACTGGAAGAGGCTAAAAGAAGATTGGGAGATGAAACTTTAGCTAATCAATTAGCCTCAGTTTCTACTCAAGAAAAATTTCAACAAACTATTTCTAGATTACAGGATGCCTTTGTTAAATTAGCATTACCTCTATTGCCTATAGTGGATGCTTTTGTAGAGATATTTGGCATAGTTGTACCTTTAATAAGATTATTTGATCCTTTAATTCAAGCAGTAAGAGTATTAGCTGCGGGAGTAGCGGACATAGTTACAGCTTTTAAAAACCTAATAACTCTTAATTTTTCTGGACTTAAAAGTTTTGGAAGTCAAACAATGGATGCATTTATTCAGGGTAGTGATTCTATTGCACAAAGTTATGGGTTGGAAAATCCCCAAAATACCCAAGATGGTATAGCACCTGCATCCAGAGGTCCATTTACTGTAATGGATAGTTTTGGAGCTACTGCAATTACTGCTAGAGGTGATGGATTAGCAGTATCACCTAATATTACTAGAGAAGATAGAAATACATCAGGTACAGTAACATTATCGGATGCTCAAATACAAAAAATAGCTAATGCAGTTAGAGATGGTGCATCAAGGGCCACAATTAATTTAGATGGTGATAAAGTTTCTTCACGTTTACAAACACCTACGGTACTTAATACTCTTCCTGGAGTTTAATATTTATATCCAAACCCTATATTATGAGCATATTAGATTTATACAATAACCCACCTAATAGTGGTAGACAAATTAGATTTAAAAACGGTGAAGCAGATACTACTGTAAGTGAGTATCAAGCTTATCAAAAAAATGATCAAACATCACTAAAAAATTCAAGATTACATTTTGAATCACCAGCGCAAGCAGGATTTTCAAGTGATGGTACACCAAAAGTAAAGTTGAATAGTGATAGATATTTTGCCGTGGGAGAAAGACCTTCTGATTTATCAATGAATCAAGGTAAAACTATTAATACTACTGAATTTCAACAACCATATACTCCTGATGCTCCTTATCAGTATGAGGCTATTACTAATGATTTAAGAGGTTTAGCTGATACAACAGGTGCATCACAAATTATTCAAGGTTTAGAGAGATAATAAGTGGCTATTACTTTAAAACAAAGGTACCAGAAGGAGTTTAATCCTAAGTCCGGTGTTTTTGGAACACAATTCACTAAAAATACTTACTCCAAAGATATCTCCGGTGGGGGATTCTCTGGTCAACCTTTTATTAAAAGACCTATACCAAGTTTAGATGATGAACCTATAGGTCAATATTATAGTTTAGCAACTCAAGCATTAAGTTTAGATTTCCCAGTTAGAGGTGGTTCATATGAGGAAATTGCCTCAAGAGAAGACTTTGCCCGAATAGATAGATTTTTTCTTTATTATCCACAAGGTAAAGCATTTACAGACAAATATAGATCATTACTAAGATCAAATCCTAAAATAGAATCCGGTAGAGAAGCAGGTGATTCTAACACTAGAATATTCCCTATTGGTAATTCAGGATTGGGTAGTAGAAACATGATTGAACAAATAGCTAGTGTAGGTGTAGGGTTTCACTTACCAAATGCTGGTTCTGATATTTTTAGCTTAACAGAACAAGAAGATTTATATGGTAGAATAGTAGCTAAAAAACCTACTAATGAAAATAGATTAGTTTCACTATATAATTTAAAAATTTTACCAGAACCAAACCCTGATTTTAATAGAAATAATGCTACTAGAATTAATACGGGTATGTCCGCTATTAGAGATTCAGTAGAATTATTTAATTATGATGGAGGTCCCAATTCTTTATATGGTCAAACTTCTACTTTAATTAGAAGAGCCACGGATAATTTAGGTGCTATAATGGATACAAATAATGCACCTAATTTTTTAGGTAGTTCTACTCTTAACTTTAAGGGTGATGAAATTCAAGGAACACCTTTTTCTTCTGGTAGTTTAAATATGCAGAAATTTTTAGGGGCATCAGCATTTGCTGAAAGTATAAATTTACCCCTTAGTTTACCTAAAGATGTAGGATTAACAGTTCAAGACGAAAATAATTCTAGATTAGGTAATTTAGCAAATCAACAAACTACTGGTTCTATAAGAACTATTTTAACTACAGATGCTAATTTTAAATTTAATTCTGTTTCCCGTTATGATCAGTTAATGAAAATGGGAGATAGAAATCCCAGTACTATTACTATTAATGATTTTAGAAAAGATGTAAACGATCCCACTACAGTAAGTAAAAAAGATTATACTAGTACTGATATAAATAAAGCTACTAGAGTTGGTATAGGTAATCCTGGAGCCAGACGTATTGAAAATACTACAGATATTAATGATACTAATGGTAATATAGGTCAAGATAAAGTAAATATAACGGAAATAGAAGATGGACCTGCACTTTTTACAGACGAAAAAAGAGATTTAATTAAATTTGGTTTTGATGTTTTAGGTAATGATTCCGGTAATCCTTTTAAAAGTGTTCACTTCAGAGCATTTTTAACAGGATATAGTGATAGTCATAGTGCAGATTGGCAATCTAAAAGATATGCAGGTAGAGGAGATAGTTTTTATACTTACCAAGGATTTGATAGAACAGTATCTTTTAATTTTAAAGTAGCTGCTCAATCAAAACAAGAAATGAGACCTCTATATGAAAAATTAAATTTTTTACTTTCTACTTTATATCCTGATTATGCCCCGGATACGGGATTTATGAGAGGAAATATAGTTAGATTAACTATAGGTGATTTATTTGTAAGGACACCAGGTATTTTAGAATCCCTTAATTTAACAGTTGATGATAATTATCCCTGGGAAATAGCATTTGATGAACCGGAAGGAGGTTCATCAGCTGACATGAAAGAAACTCCACAAATATTAGATGTGGCTGCATCTTTCAAACCAATACTAAATCAATTACCTAGATTGGATCAAAGAATTCTATCAACATATACATCTACATTACCATAATGGCTAGAAGATACGAAGACATACAAACTCAAAAAACATTAAGTGGTAAAGTAGCATATTTACCAACTATTTATCCTTCTGTTACTTTATCTAATGAAGATTATTATATTATAGCTAGAGAACAAGATAGAATGGATTTATTAGCTAATGATTTTTATGGTGATCCATCTTTATGGTGGGTTATAGCTATGGCCAATGATATTGAAGGAGATTCCATGTTTCCCCCTTTAGGATTTCAATTAAGAATACCTAGTAACGCAAATAGAGCCCTAAATGAATTTGAGAGTTTAAATACTAATAGATAAAGGTTATGGCAAAATTTAAAAATACTATAGGAGCTGAATTTCCAAAGTATGTATCTACTCAGCTATCTAAACGTGCCGAAATTACAGAAAAGAAAAATAGAAGTTCTAAAGACTTATTATGGTTAACTAACCGTACTGGATGGTATAAAGTCACTTCAGGTGCAATAGTAAATAAAACAGATACTTTAGCAAGAAATAATATACTTCAAGGTGGTCTAGTTAAAGATGCAGGAGATGGTAGTGTAAGTTTAAGAGAAGGATTTAATTCTAGTTATTTAAGAAATGATGAATTAGGTTTTAGACCTATGCCCAATATTAGTAGTATAAGTGTAGGTACAGGAGGTAGATGGCAAACTTTACTTCAAGCAGAAATAACTATTGAAGCTTATGATTTAACCCAACTTGATATTATAAGTAGATTATATATGAGTTTAGGGGTTCATATTTTTGTAGAATGGGGACATGCACCTTATGTAGATAATAGTGGAGATGTACAAACTACTACTATAAGACCTATAGATTTTTTCCAATTTAGAGGAGCTAGTGATTTAAATACTAAGTTATTAAAAGAAATATCTAGGGTAAAAGATAAATATGATGGTAATTATGAAGCTCTTATAGGTAGAGTATATAATTTTGATTATAATGCTAATCCTGATGGAAGTTATACTTGTAAAATAAAAGTTATGGGAGCGGGTGCTATGGCCGATTCTCTAAGAAGTATTTCTAATCTATCTGGAAAAGATACTGACGCAACACCTGATAATGATCCAAAAAAGTATGGTTCTGATTTAGAAGTAGCTTTAACTAGTATAAAAAATGTATTAAATAATGCTGCAACAGCGGAAGTTACAAAAAAATCAGTTACGGGTTTAGATAATAGAATACCCCTGGGAGAAATTCTTAGAGTGGGGGGTTCAACTATGTTTGAAACATATACCTCTTTTTGGGGTAAGATAGGCAATGCCATAAAAGGTAATGATTATTATACAAACCCTAGTTATGGAACAGTATTAAATGAAAATTATGGAAATAGTAATTATAAAAGTTTAAGTTTTGGAGGTGGAGGTGTTGTAAGCTATACTAATAATTTTTCTAAATTTGGTAATGCCTCCCAAATAATCCATAAGATAGATCCCAGTGGTGATAATTTTGGTCTATCTCCAATACCGGATAGTTTTTATGATGGATTTACTTCCACTTTAACTTATGAAAAAATAGGTACTTTCTTTCCAGATAAAATTAGAGCAACTTATATAACACTAGGGCATTTATTTTGTTTAGTTCAACATTTAGGTATATTTGTAATAGATTCAGGTGAACCACAACCTGCTATATACCTGGATTACCATCCAGATAATACTATTGTTAGAACTGGAACTATACAAGCTTCAATAGATCCCTCTATTTGTTTAGTACCTTATGCTCAAAATAGAATGTCATTAAAGTCATTTTTAAACCCTATAGATCCTACTAAAACTGAAAAATATCCTTTTCAAGAAGGTACTAGAACTAATGATACTAAAAATTTTGCTACCCATCCCCAAATTAATAGACTAAATGGGAATATTCCCTCCTTTAATGGTAAATTATTTAATATACTAATAAATGTAGATTTTGCTATTGAAACTTTACAGAATTTAAAGAATGCAAAAAGTGATAAAATAGCTACCTTAAGAGAATATTTAGATAATATATTAGCAGGAGTTAATAGGGCTTTAGGAGGAATAAATGATTTTAAATTAAATTTTGTAGATTGTTCTCAAACACTTAGAGTAGTAGATCAAAATTATGTACCCAATGATGTTAAATATTTAGAAATGCCCGTTTTTGGTTTAAAATCCATAGCATATGATTATAATTATTCCTCAAAAATATCTAAAGAATTAGCATCCCAAATAGTAATTGGATCACAAGCTAGTCAAGAGATTAAAAAGTTTCCGGATGATATTCTTTCTTTTAATAAATTAAATGATGGTGTAGTAGATAGATTTACTGATAAAATAGAACCCCCTAGCCAAGAACCTACTACTGAGGAAGAAATTCAATCTTTAAGAGCCCCCCAAAGTTTATTTGACCAATTATATAATACCTTTTCATTATCAAGTGATGAACCTATAAGTACAGGTGTTTCTAATAGTCTTATAAATTATTATAATACTTTACAAATAAAATATATAAATAAAGCAGGTAGTGATGAACAACAAACTATTTTAATACCTATAGAAATGAGTGTTACTATAGATGGTATAGGAGGTATTCTACCCTACAATGCATTTTTATTACCTAATAATAGATTACCCAAAAGATACCGTAATAGAGTAGCTTTTATAGTATTTTCTATAAACCATAAATTTGAAAACAATCAATGGTTAACCGAATTAAGAGGACAAACAATAATGAAACCTTAACATGAGCTATATACCTAAAAAATTAGTAAATCCCGGATTATATGCCACTGGTGACAACTTTTTAGATGCTACCACGAGGGATGTTTACAGAGGCCCTTATCATGCTAATTTTAATGGTTCTTTATTTTCAGGAAATGATCCTTATGATCCAGAAAAAAGACCTTTGGTTCCCAATCCTGATAAAACTGTAAAACCTACTAGAGTAATAAATAATCCTGTAAATAGAAATTATGAGGAGATTAATGATAAAAATTCTAATTTACTTAAATATGGAGAGGATCCTAAAAGTTTTACACCTAAACCTCAAATAAAAGATTACCAAAGAGGATCAATAAATAGATATTTTGCAAAACGTGCTACAGAAAAACCTCCCAGAATAATTGAAATATCTGCAAAAGCATATAATAGTATTTTAAATAAAGATGGGAAATATAACTATGCTATATGGAGAATAGGTAAAGTATTATGGAGAATTTCGGGTGATAATGAACAAGAAGTAACTAATACTAATAAACAACAGGTTGAAAATGCCAATAAAGAATTTAGGGGCATAAAATCATTTTTAAGAAATTTAATTCAATTTTATCAAAAACGTGAGGATGTTAGAGAATCTACTGGTCCATTTGGTCTACGTAGAAGACGAAGAAGAGGCAGAACTAGAATAGAAACTCCTACTCGTACTCCTAGATCAACAAGTACTCCAGGAGGGGCTAGGAATATCCCAAGAGGGGACATATATTAGTTATGAATAAAAGGTTATGTATTATATTGTTGAAACAGAAGAACAACTAAATAGATTACATTGTTCAGGAAATAGTTGCTATATTAGTATAGTAAATATGAATAATGAATATCATCCTGCTTTAACTTCTCCTTGTGTTATTTATTTCCGCACATTTGAGAGTAAAGGATATATATTTCCTATAAACCATTCTGAAGCATTTAAATTATCTTTTGCTAAAGTAAAAGAATGGATTGAATCTAAGTATGAAAAAATTTATACTAGAGATAAAAAAAAGTGTTTATACCACTTTGATTCCGATAAACTAATAGATTTAAATTATGATACTGAGTTGGATTATACTACTATTTGGTCCCGTACTTTTACTAAGCATGGCAGCTTACCATTCTGTACGTCCCTGGTACCAATCCCGAAAATTTATGAACAAGAGGAAAATAGTTTTGAGGAGATTAAAAGAAAAATCCCAAAACAAGTAAACGAATTTTATAATACTACTTTCCCAACTGTATTTAAGGCCATAGAAGAACAGGGCCTAAAAGTACATCCTGATTATTTTGATAAATACTTTAAATACCATGAAAAAGAATGGTTTTATTATGGAGATACAGTGTATACTAAGTATAATCTATATAATCTCACCACACGACCCACTAATTCATTTAACGGCGTTAACTTCGCTGCTTTGAATAAAAATGATGGATCTAGAACGGCATTTATACCTAAAAATGATATGTTTTTTGAGTACGATTATGACGCTTATCACGTAAGAATACTGGCAAAACTAATTAATTTCCCATTAGACAGGGACTCTGTCCATACTCAATTAGGACGCATGTATTTCGCTAAAGATACGTTGACTGAGGAGGAATATAATCAATCTAAAGAGTTAACATTTAAACAACTGTATGGAGGTGTATTTGATAAGTATAAAGATATACCATTTTTTAAGGCAATGAATGAGTATGTAGATAAATTATGGGAATTATTTAATACTACAGGTAAATTAGAATTAATAGGAGGTAAAATATTAGATAAAACAGAAATACAGAACCCAACACCAAATAAAATATTAAATTATATAATACAATCAGCTGAAACATATAATAATGTTGTATCAGTAAAAAAAGTAATAGAATATTTGGAGAATAAACAGAGTAAGGTTATATTATACACATATGATTCATTTCTAGTTGATTATTCTTTGGCAGATGGTAAGGAGGTTCTGGAAAAAATTAAACAATTATTTGAAGTAAATGGTTACGTTATAAAGGTTGCGTATGGCAGTAATTATAATTCTTTAAAGTATATATAATATTTATTATGGATTACGAAATAAACTTTGACGATTTGGCAAATAAATTATTCTGCACATTTACTACTGAGGATGCGTTAGATTCTACCGTTGATACTATAAAAGGGCAATATCAAATCTTATTTAATAAAATATTTGTCTTATATGTAGATTCAACTAAGGAATATGTGTGTACTTATAATGTTGATTCGTTCAATATGTCTGATAAAATATTAGATAACACAATATTACTGCATAGAAAAAAAGAATCTAATACTCTTTATACAATTAATGCCCTAAATGATTTAATCCGATCATTAAATAGTGGCAACCTCGATACTAGTTTTAAAGTAAATTGGCAAGATTATAAAAATTGTATTTTGCTAACTACCGGAGGTGAATTAAAAAAATTAGATACTAAAATACATGAAATAATTAATTTCTAATTTGGTTATCTAAAAATAGGTTATTACATTATTAAACGTTTCATTAAAAAGTTATAAAAAATGGATTTAAATTTAATCTCAAGCAAGTTAGAACAACTTCAGTCCACATCTGGACAAAACAAGACCCAACAAAAATTTGATAGAAGTCAATATTTTTGGAAGGCACCTATGGGTAAATCACAAATTAGATTTGTCCCATTTAAGGAAAATAAAGAGAACCCATTTAGTGAAGTTTATTTTCACTATGGAATTGGAAGCAGAACAATGATTTCTCCTATTAATTATGGTGAGAAAGATCCCATTGTAGAGTTTTCAAAAGAACTTCGTAAAACATCTGAACCTGAAAACTGGAGACTAGCTAAAAAGTTAGAACCAAAAATGAGAGTTTTTGCTCCTGTAGTAGTTAGAGGTGAGGAGAATAAAGGAGTACGTTTTTGGGAATTTGGAAAACAAATTTACCAAGAATTACTTAGTTATGCTGCTGATGAAGATTACGGTGATTTTACTGATGTAGTATCAGGACTTGATATGACAGTAGAAGTAGTACAAGGTAATCCTTATCCACAAACTTCAATTAGAGTTAAACCTAAACAAACTCCATTATCAGATGATAACACATCAGTTGAAAAATGGTTAGCTGAACAGCCTGAATTATTAAAATATTATAAGAAATTTTCTTATGATGAAATGAAAACGGCACTTCAGGATTGGTTAAATCCGGAGGATACAGCTGAGGTAGATACAGATGAAACTCCTGCACCTAGTAAAGATACAGGTTATACATTAAATGTTAAGAAAAAAGAGGAGTTTAACGAGAACGAATTCGAAGATTTATTTAAAGATTAATTAGATGGGTAGAAAAAAGGTTAGTCTTGGAGGTGACATCTCCAAGTCTGTAAAGGGGACATTCTCCCTTGATAAATTTAAGGCCGCAAAAGGTCTTGGAACTTCAAATAATACATTTAAGGAGCAAGAATGGATACCATTATCTCCTGCTTGGCAAGAGATGGTATCATTACCTGGAGTTCCTCTTGGTCATATTACTTTACTACGTGGACATTCCGATACTGGAAAAACCACTGCTCTACTAGAGGTAGCTGTTAATGCGCAAAGAATGGGTATACTGCCCGTCTTTATTATTACTGAAATGAAATGGTCCTGGGAACACGCAATCATGATGGGCCTGAATGCAAATGTAGATAAAGACGAAGATGGAAATACCGTAGGGGTTGACGGTAATTTTATATTTGCTGACAGAGGGCAGCTACCAACAGTAGAAGCTGTAGCTAGTTTTATGGCTGATTTAATGAATGAACAGAAAAAAGGTAATTTACCTATGGATATTTGTTTCCTATGGGATTCAATTGGTTCTGTTCCATGTCAAATGTCAGTTGAGAAAGCTAAAAATAATAATGAATGGAATGCCGGTGCAATGTCAACCCAATTTGGTAATTTCATTAACCAAGAAATATTACTTTCACGTAAGGAATCTAGTCCTTATACTAATACGTTAGTTGCTATTAATAAAATATGGGTTGAAAAACCTATTGGTCCTATGCAACCACCTACTATGAAAAATAAAGGTGGTAATACAATGTTTTTTGATTCAACATTAATAGTAACCTTTGGTAACATATCTAATTCAGGTAATTTAAAAGTAAATGCTGTTAAAGATGGTAAAAAAGTAGAATGGGCTAAAAAAGTAAAAGTAGCCGTTGAAAAAAACCATATATCAGGAGTTACTACCACTGGAAAGATAATAGTTACACCTCATGGATTTATATCTGATAATAAAAAACAGATAGATGAATATAAAAAAGATCATCAACATGAGTGGGGTGCTATTTTAGGTGAAGGGCCATTTGAAGTAGTACTAGAAGGATCTGAGGCCGAAGATTTTGAAAATGTAGAGGCATTAGATGAAGCAACTATATAAGAACATTCTCAATAACTTGCATGAGGAGTCAAATCTTGAGCCCCTGCACTTAAATAGCAGGGTGCTCCTGGTTGATTCAATGAACACATTTCTACGTTCATTTGCAATGATTCCAGCTATAAATCCACAGGGAAATCATGTGGGAGGATTAGTTGGTTTTATGAAATCGTTAGGTTATGCTATAAAATTAATGAGACCAACTAGAGTTATTTTAGTATTTGATGGTCAAGGAAATATTACTAATCGTAGAAATACTTATGCTGATTATAAAGCAAATAGGGAAATAAAAAGAATAACTAACTATCAGGTATTTTCTACATTAGATGAAGAATCCGAATCAATAGCCACTCAAATGATGAGGTTATTAGATTACTTAAAATGTTTACCTGTTAATATTTCCATAATTGATAAAATAGAAGCAGATGATACTATTGCTTATTTATCTAATAAATTAGAAGATGAAGTTATAATATATTCTGCGGATCAAGATTTTTTACAATTAGTAAATAATAAAGTTACCGTATTTTCACCTATAAAAAAGAAATTTTATAAACCACAAGATGTTTTTGATCAATATGGTTTATATCCTCATAATTTTATTACTATGAAGTGTTTAATGGGTGATAAATCGGATAATTTACCTGGTGTAAAAGGATTAGGTCCTAAAAAATTAATGAAATTTTTTCCTGAAATAGCAGGTAAAGAAAAATTTACACTACAAGAAGCTTATCAAAAAGCAAGTGATAAAGTAGATGAACATGGAATTTATGGTAATGTCCATTTGTTTAAAAAACAATTAGAAATTAATTATGAATTAATGTGTTTGGAGGATATTCAATTAATAGAATCGGATAAAAATGAATTAGATAAGCTAATAGTTTCTTCCCCTTATAATTTTAATAAAACTAAATTTTTAAATATGTACAATAAGGATTTATTAGGAAGAGGAATTCCCAATACAGAATTTTGGTTATCTGAAGTATTTTCTTATCTTACAGCCCAGAAGTTAAAATAGTTATGACATTAAAGAGTTTATCTCAATATGGCCCCAATTTTCAAGTAAAAGTTTTACATTCACTATTAAAAAATAAAAAGTTTATACTTAATATTAGGGATGTTATTATACCCTCTTATTTTGAAAATCAAGCACATCAATGGGTAGTTAAAGAAACATTAAAATATTTTGATGAATTTCATACTACTCCTACATTAGATTTTCTTAAAATTGAAGTAAAAAAACTAGAAAATGAGGTATTAAAAACTGCTATAGTAGATCAACTAAAAGAAGTATATAAATTAGTTAATGATGATCAAGAATATGTTGAACAAGAATTCTCTAGTTTTTGTAAAAATCAAGCATTAAAAAATGCATTATTAAAATCAGTTGATTTATTATCAAGTGGTATGTTTGATGATATCAGACTTACTATTGATAACGCTTTAAAAGCAGGACAAGATAAAAATATAGGACACGAGTATTTAAAAGATGTAGAATCTCGTTATAAAGAAGAGGATCGTCAAGTAATACCTACTCCTTGGCCTATCATTAATGAAGGATTAATGGGTGGTTTAGGTGGAGGTGATTTTGGCTTAATATTTGGTTCACCTGGTGGAGGTAAATCATGGACTATGGTTGCATTAGGTGCCCATGCAGTAAAATTAGGTCTAAATGTTGTGCATTATACACTTGAATTATCCGAGGGTTATGTAGGTAAAAGATATGATGCACATTTTGTAAATGAACCTGTTAATACAATTCATTTACATAAAGAAAAAATTAATAAATTTATAGATGATTTATCTGGTAGTTTAACTATTAAAGAATATTCTCCAGGTCAGGCTTCCATCTCAACATTAGAAAGTCATATTCAAAAAATAACTGATTTAGGTTATCCCCCTGATTTAATTATTTTAGATTATGTAGATTTATTAAAAAGTATTAGTAGCTCTAAAGATGAAAAGGAAAAATTAGATAATACTTATGTAGCTACTAAAGCTCTAGCCAGAGACTTAAACATTCCAGTTTGGTCTGTTTCACAAGTTAACAGAGCTGGGGCCAGGGATGAAATAGTTGAAGGAGACAAAGCAGCAGGTTCATACAATAAATTAATGATTACGGATTTTTGTATGTCTTTATCTAGATTACCACAAGATAAAGTAAATAATACAGCAAGATTTTTCTTAATGAAAAATAGATATGGTATGGATGGGATGACGTATTATGCTAGTATGGATGCTTCAACAGGAACAATAGAGATGGATGAAAATCCCACGGAAATTCCGGAAGGATCTTCAACAAATAATAACAGGTTTGGTAATGAGGTTACCAAAACAGATAAAAAACAATTAGCTCAACTATCTGAAGATTTTTTTGTAAATAAAGGTTGATTTCAGTAGTATATATTGTATTTATCGCCCCGTTTTGAAAAAATAAAATTTATAAAATGCGAGACATAACTAAAGAACGAGTTGTATATAAACCCTTTGAATATCCAGAAGCACATGATTATTGGATGAAACAACAACAAGCACATTGGTTACATACTGAAGTGCCTATGATGTCAGATGTTACTGATTGGAAACAAAATTTAACTGATACTGAAAAAAATATAATAGGATCCATTTTAAAAGGATTTGCTCAAACTGAAACTGTAGTAAATGATTATTGGTCAGGATTAGTAACTAAATGGTTTAGAAAACCTGAAATAATTAAAATGGCAGTAACATTTGGTGCATTTGAAACTATTCATGCTGAAGCATATTCTCTTTTAAATGAAGAATTAGGATTAGATGATTTTAGTGAGTTTTTAGAAGATGAAACTACAATGGCTAAAATTGAAAATCTAATGAATGTAAGAGATAATATGGATGGAACTCCAGATTGGACAGAAAGGGCTAAATCATTAGCCATTTTTTCTGCGTTTACGGAAGGAGTAAATTTATTTTCTTCATTTGCTGTTTTACTTTCTTTTAAATTAAGAAATTTATTAAAAGGTGTAGGACAAATAGTAGAATGGAGTATTAGAGATGAATCATTACATTCAAATGCAGGATGTTGGGTGTTTAGACAATTAATAAAGGAAAAACCCGAATTAAATACACCTGAATTAAAAGAAGATATTAGACAGGCTGCCTTATTATCTTTAAAATTAGAATTAGATTTTATAGATAAAGTTTATGAAATGGGTGATTTAGAAGGATGTACTAAATATGATTTAGTATCTTTTATAAAGCATAGAACTAATACTAAAATGGCAGATTTAGGGTATGATCCAGTAGTTAATGATATTGATATGGATGCTATTCAAAGAATGAAATGGTTTGATTCATTATCAGCTGGTAAACAACATACCGATTTTTTTGCTAATAGAGTTACTAATTATTCAAAAGGTGCCCAAAAATGGGACGCAAACGCATTATTTTAAAATGGACGGAAATATATCAGTAGACACTTCCAATTGGGAGGCAGGTAAGGAATATCCTGCTTGGATGGATGAAGTATCCCTAGCAACAATATCAAAAGGATATTTACTACCTAATGAAACACCTAAAAAGGCATATAGAAGAGTAGCTTCTGCGGCCGCAATGAGGTTAAAAAAACCTGAACTAGAAAATAAATTTTATAAAATGTTATGGAATGGTTGGTTAGGTTTAGCTTCACCTGTTTTTTCTAATATGGGTACTGATAGAGGATTACCTATATCATGTTTTGGTATTGATACACCTGATTCTATAAGAGGAATTAGTTTAACTAATGCCGAATTAATGAAATTAACCTCTCAGGGAGGAGGTGTAGGAATTTCTGTTTCTAGAATTAGACCTAGAGGAGCTCAAATATCAGGTAATGGTAAATCCGAAGGTGTAGTACCTTGGTGTAAAATTTATGATTCTGCTATAATAGCTACTAATCAAGGTTCCGTAAGAAGAGGAGCTGCATCAGTAAATTTAGATATTAATCACCCTGATATAGGAGAATATTTACAAATTAGAAGACCAAAAGGTGATCCTAATAGACAATGTTTAAATTTACATCAATGTGTAGTAGTAGATGATCCTTTTATGCGTAAATTAGAATCTAGGGATCAGGATGCAATGTCCTTATGGGCTGAAATCTTAAAATCCAGAATGGAAACGGGAGAACCCTATGTAATGTTTAAGGATAATGTTAATAAAAGTAATCCTGTAGCATATATGATGAATAATCTAGACGTTACTATGACTAATATTTGTACTGAAATTACTTTGTTTACGGATGAAGAACATTCATTTATTTGTTGTTTATCATCTTTAAATTTAGCTAAATATGATGAATGGAAAGATACAGATACTGTAGAAATGTCTACTTGGTTTTTAGATGGAGTAATGCAAGAATTTATAGATAAATCACAAGGTAGAGATTCATTAAAAAGAACACATAATCATGCTAAAAAAGGTAGAGCTTTAGGATTAGGAGTAGTAGGTTGGCATACTTTTCTACAACAAAAAGGAATGCCATTTAATTCAATAGCTTCCACAGCATATACTCATAATATTTTTTCTGATATTAAAAATAAAGCAGAAAAAGCATCACTAGATTTAGCTAGAGAATATGGAGAACCTGTTTGGTGTAAAGGTACTGGTATGAGAAATACGCATTTAATGGCGATTGCTCCTACTGTATCGAATAGTGTAATACTAGGAGGTATTTCCGCAGGTATTGAACCTTTACCCGCTAATATTTACACATTTAATGGCGCTAAAGGTACATTTATTCGTAAAAATAAAGTTCTAGAAGGAATTTTAGAAAGTAAAAAAGAAAATAAAAATAAATGGTGGGATCAAATGTTAGCAGATGGAGGTTCAGCACAGAATTTACCTGATAATGTTTTAACCCCAGAGGAAAAGGAATTATTTTTAACATTCCCGGAAATAAATCAATTAGAGTTAGTTAGACAGGCCGCTATTCGTCAAAGATATTTAGATCAAACTCAATCATTAAATTTAAGCTTTGATCCTAGTGATTCTCCTAAATGGATAAATCAAGTTCATATGGAAGCATGGAAATTAGGAATTAAAACTTTATATTATTTAAGAACTGATTCAGTAATAAAAGGTGATTTAGGTTCAAGACAGGCCGATTGTATCAGTTGCGATGGATAATATAGAAAAAGTACAAGTTTACGTTTATAAAAACTATAAAACTTATAAAGATAAACCTCTTATTATAGAGGAATTTGATAAATTTTTTACCATAAAAAGGAATAAGGATGAATCCCCTTTAATATTAGGTAAAAGTATATTAGATTAAAAAAAGGCTCATTTGAGCCTTTCTTTTGTTTCCCTTAGATATTTTTTCCAAAGCCTTTGAGCTTCCTCTAAAGTAATTTCCTCTGCTTCTAATGCAGTTCTAATTTCTAAGTATTTTTGTTCTTTTAAATTCTTAGAATCTCCTTTTTTAATATTAGCATTACTTAAAAAACATCCCATTAGGAATAATATTCCTGCTAATATTGCTCTAATTTTATATATTATCGTCATCATTTATAAATATGTACGTCATATTAAAGTCATATATAATTTTAAAAGCGTCATATTAAAATTTGGAATTTAGTATATAGTTTTGTATATTTACCACACAAAATTAAGGTTATGACATTTAAAGATTTAAAGTTTAAACCACACCCGGTTGTTAAAAAAAAGGGTATACAAGCTACATTAGAAATTAAGCCCAATGTTTTTTTATCTGTTATTGCAGGTGAAGGTTTTTACAGTACAGCTAAAGGTACTGGAGTTAGAGGGGCTGTAACCTCGGAGAAAGATGTTTCATCTTTTGAGGTAGGATGGATAGATGAAAATCTACCTGAAGATAAGCAACAATGGGAAGTTGTTGGTTGGCAATCAAGAGAAGATATAAATAAATTAATTACAGAATTAAAATCATGAAAGAAAAAATTAAAGATTTTTTATTAAATTGGAATGCTATTATTATAGCTTTCATTTGCCTTCTTTATTCAGTGGCATTAGGTCTTGCTGGAAATACAGAAGAAGCTCAATACTCGGCTCATTGGCCAGGAACTATTTTACTATTTAGTATAGCGATTAATCAAATTATAAGAAGAAGATAATGTTGGGTTGGGGATTCTTTTTTATGGGTGCAGTATTTTTTAGTCTGTACGTTTGGTTTACGCTCTGGATGATCTTTGATCAAAATAAAAAACAGAGGGAAGAAGGTAATGGTACCCAAGGGTATTATGAGCGTCATCAACCTGATGATATTGATATGGATGGTATGGGAAATCAAGGTAGATTTAATTATACTCCTAAACCTAAAGCCAGGAAAAGAAAACGAGGAAGTCAAAGTAGAATGAAAAATTATTTTTGGCATGAGGAAGAAAAAAAATAAAACACCTCAAAATTCTAAAGATAAAACTTCCAATAAAGAGTTTTATAATAAAAATTCAGAGGATTGGGATTATTACTCAGGATTACCTAATCCTAAAGCATATGAAAAGTTATGAGTTTTTTAATAGGGTTTAGTTTTATTATTTTATTATCTATTTTTACTGTATTACTTTGGTTTGTAGCCAGATTATTACCTAAAGAATTTGCTCTAGCTACTATAGCTTTATTAATATTTGGTGATGCTATGTTAGTAGGATTATGGTATTTTGGGTTAGTAGAAATAGTAGAAGTAGTTAAACATTTTAGATTAGGGATAGCCGGTGCATTTTGTATGGCATCTTTTGGAAGGTCTTTATATTTCATGTTAAGTTATGAGAAGGTGTAATGTTTGTGGTAGAGAAAAAAGTAACTCTAAATTTAAACATTCTAATAAAAAAACTTGTTTAAGGTGTGAAAATCAACCTTATAAAAGATTTTTAAGATTATTAGTAAAAGAAAGACAGTTAACACCTCATGAAAGATTAGGTAATAGATTAGGTTATATGGGTTCAGGTTTTTTAATGATTTCTCCTTATCTACTTCCTTATGATGGTATAGGAGCTTATACTTATTTATTAGGGGCACTATTATCATTACCACAAGTATGGATAGCAAAGCAATGGAATATAGTTATATTAAATTTTAATTTACTAATTGGTTATGGAATTTATATTTTTCAATTATGAATAGGTTAGACGAACAATATAGGGGATTATTAGGAGAAGTTTTATATAATGGAGTGGAAAAAAAAGATAGAACTGGTACTGGAACTTATTCAAGATTTGGTTTACAAATTAAACATCAAATGTCAGATGGTTTTCCTATTTTAACTACTAAAAAAATACCCATTAAGACGGTAGCTACTGAACTAAAATGGTTTTTAAAAGGTGATACCAACATTAAATACCTTCAGGATAATAATTGCCATATTTGGGATGGTGATTATAATAAATCAAATAGAACGGATGGATGGTTAGGAAAAATTTATGGTCATCAATGGAGAAAATTATCTCTATTTGGAGTACAATATGACCAGATTAAAACATTAATAGAAGGATTAAAAGAGAATCCTGATAGTAGACGTCATTTAGTTAATGCATGGAATGTTTACGATTTAGATTATATGACCCTTCCTCCTTGTCATTATTCTTTTCAATGTTATGTAGCAGGTAATAAATTATCTTTGCTTTGGAATCAACGTTCGGCTGATTTATTTTTAGGTGTACCTTTTAATATTAGTAGTTACGGTTTACTACTTGAATTATTATGTGTAGAAACAGGATTTGAACCTGGAGAATTAGTAGGTAATTTTGGTGACATTCATTTATATAAAAATCATACAGAACAGGCTAAGAAACAAATCAGTAGAGAAGGTTATAAATTACCTAAATTAGAAATATTAGATATGGATCTTTTAAATGGTGAATTTAATTTTAATTTAAAAGATTACAAATCACATTCAACAATTAAAGCACCCTTAAGCAATTAATATGGACAAAGACGAAATAGTAGACGACACAATATTTGAAGATTTTGTAGATGAACCCTATAAAGAAAGAGACACAGGAACCACAATCGAAGATTGAAAATTATACTTGCCATAAATGTGGCAAACCAGCTACTGGAAGATATTCTCCAGATAAAAATATTACTGGTTTAGCATTTTGTGATGAGCATCAGGAATTAATGGCTCTTGGCTTTTATCTTTTATTAAAAAACGAGAAAAAAAAGTTTGATGAGCTAATGGCTTCCGTATAATTATTTGGCTACCTAAAATATAGTTCGTATATTTACTAATATCTAAAATTAAAGGTTATGAACAAATTTGAAAGAATACAGTTTATTTTTATAGGATTATGTGCAACCTATTTTGCACTAAGAACTTTATTTACATTTATATAATGGCAAGAAAAAAATGGACCCGGGACGGTGGTTATGCAAAAATTCCCATTATAATAGTATTTGCAACCTCAAATAGATCAAATGCTAGACATAAAATGAAAATAGTTCGTAATAGGAATATAGACGAACTTATAGATGTTAATTTCAACATACCAGGTATCCCTGCTAAAGCAATTATTAAGGAAGTAGGAATGGGTATGTACTTTAAGGAAAAATATAAGAAAAAATATGCCCTTTAATCCCACACTTTCTCGTGCTAGATTAGAAAAGGAATTTTCTAAGTTACAAAAATTGAATTATAATCAATTCCGTTGGTGGAGAATGTATGAATCAAAAAATAAACCACTAAAAGCAACAGCATCATTTCGTGATACTATTTTAAATGGTGACTATGATTTTTCTCATTATTGGTATCAGGCAGCATGGGTTGAACATGATATAGATGATTTAGAGATTGAATGTGCTGATGATGCTGGTAAATTTGTTGAAAAAGCTTCTATACTAAAATCCCGTAGAACAAGATTATTAGAGGATTTTGAAAAAGATGAAGCCGATAAATTAAAGCGTTTAGAAAAAGAATTTGTAAGTAATTTTAAAATTACTAAGGAACAAATTAAAGAAGAAATGTTAAAATGGAGTGGAGACCTGATAAGTCTTTATTATCATATAGAAGATAATTATCAAAAATTAAATATACCTAATTATGGGAAAAAGAAAAGAGGTAGACCTAGAAAAGTTGCCTAACCCAAAAAATCATTTAATAGCATCCTTAATAAAATCTGTTGTAAGAATATTAGGATATTTTGCTTTATTTTATGATATTAATTTAGCAGCAGTATTATTAATAATTTCTGAAGCTGTAGGTATAGGAGAAGAATTAGTATAGTATGTTTATATTTCAAGCTATAATTTTTACAATAGTATTTTGTTTTTTTACAATTTATAAAGATTATATTATTAATACTTACTATAGACAAATTGACGAAAAAAAATTAAATTACATTAACCGAAGGTTTATAATATCTTATGTTATAGGCCTTATTTTATTATTTATATTTTATTACGAATGAAAAAATTACTTTATTTTAGTGCAGAATGGTGTGGACCATGTAAAACACTGGGACCTATAGTTGATTCACTATCAGGTCAGATTAATTATGATAAAATTGATGTGGATACCAACCATGAAATGTCGGCTCAATATGGAGTTAGAAATATTCCTACCCTAATTTTATTAGATGAAACTGGGGAAACTAAAGGAAGATTAGTAGGTTTACAAACAAAAGATCAAATATTAAATTTTTATAATGGGTAAATATATTTCAACAAAAGTTTTTGATGGTTTTAGTTGTGTATTTAGACAATGGAAAGCCGAAACTACTCACTGCAAATATCTTCATGGTTATGGAGTATCTTTTAAATTATGGTTTGAGGGAGAATTAGATGATAGAAATTGGGTATGGGATTTTGGTGGAATGAAAAGAGCCAAAGGAAAAATAGATGGAAAGTCTCCTAAAGAATGGATGGACTTTATGTTTGACCATACTTTTTTAGTTGCCGAGGATGATCCATTTGTAGAATCATTTTTAAAAATGGCAGAACATGGAGTAGCTCAAGTAAGAGTTATACCAGCTACTGGAGCAGAAAAATTTGCTGAATTTATTTTTAATAAACTTAGTCCATTTATTCAGGAAGAAACTGATGGTAGGGTTAAAGTTATTAGAGTTGAATTTAGAGAACACGGTAAAAATAGTGCAATATATGAAGGTTAGTCATGAAGTACCTCGTTGTTTATTAAATAACAGCCGTGAATGGAATGACTATGATTACTGTCTACCTCATCTTTTAGATCAGGATGAAGAATATAAAAATTTCTTTTATGAATCTAAAAAATTAGGTCGTTATATAATAATGGATAATTCACTTCATGAATTAGGTAGATCATATGATTTTAAAAGATTACATTATTGGATTAAAGAATTAGAACCTAATGAATTTATTGTACCCGATATTTGGATGGAACATGCTCAAACAGTATCTATGGCTAAATATTGGAAACAATTTAATTATCCCAAAGGTACTACTCCCACAGCTGTAATACAGGGCAAAGATAAAAATGCAGCTTACTTATGTGCCGGATTATTAGATGGTTTAGGTTATAAAAAATTATGTATTTCATATGGGGCATCTTGGTATAATAAATTCTTTCCCCATACTAATAAGGATTTAGGGAAATCATTAGGTAGAATAAGATTTGTAAATGGTTTACTAAAGTTAAAACAATATAAAGAAACTAAATTTCATTTATTAGGTTGTTCTGTGCCTCAAGAATTTGGGTGGTATGATAATCATCCACAAATAGAATCAATAGATACTTCAAACCCAATTATGGCTGCCCTAGAGGGAATTCTTTATAATAATAATGGTTTAAATAAAAAACCTGAAGCTAATATAAATAATTATTTTGATATTGATCCTAATAAAGTAAAATATGAAGATATATTAAATAATGTAAATAAATTTAAAAAAATAAATAATTTAAATACTTATGGCGGAGATAATTAAACATACACTCGGTTTTTGTGGTGAACATTTTCACCCTAATATTTGGCATCTTCTTATAGGAGGATTTGGAATATCAACAATATTATCTTATATTGTTTTATATATAAAATGTAGATTTGATGCGTTAGCCTATACGCTTAGTAATACCTGGCAAAATTTAATTAATTATTTATCATGGCAAAAAATGTCGTAGTATCCTTATCTGGAGGGATGGATTCCTCAACTTTACTACTCAGATGTTTATCAGAGTATGACAATGTAACAGCTTTATCTTTTGATTATGGTCAAAAGCATAGAGTAGAACTTGAAAGAGCTCAATCACTAGTTGAATATTTAAATGCTAGTGGACAATTTATTAAATATCAAGTTATTAAATTAGATGGTTTAGTAAATTTATTGAATTCTAACCTTGTAGAAGGTGGTGATGATGTACCAGAAGGTCATTATGAAGAAGATAATATGAAAGCTACAGTAGTACCTAATAGAAATAAAATATTTGCATCATTAGTGCAGGCAGTTGCCTTATCTGAGGCAAATGCTAATGGTTTAGAAACCGATATTGCTTTAGGTATTCATGCTGGTGATCACGCTATTTATCCTGATTGTAGACAAGAATTTAGAGATGCAGATGATGCAGCTTTTAGAATTGGAAATTGGGAAGCAGATAAAGTGGGATATTTTACACCCTATTTAGAAACGGATAAACTTGGAATTTTAAAAGATGGACAAAAATTGGTTAAAGAGCTCGGAATTGAGTTTAATGAGGTGTACAAACGTACTAATACATCTTATAAGCCCTATCCTAGCGGTAATAGCGACTATAAATCAGCTTCATCTGTTGAAAGGATTGAAGCATTTATCAACTTGGGTGTGGACGATCCTGTACAATACGAGGATGAAACTGGACCAGTCGATTACAACATTGCGAAAACACATGTTAAAAAACTACTAGCTGAATACGCAGCATAAAAATTGTAACTAAATGTAGTATAGTGGAGGGGGTTAAAACCCCCTTCCCTGTTACTACTATTTATTCATATTTATAGTATATAAACCTGCTTTAAATGTCTACACTTACTAATAGAACCATTAAATCTACTTATCAGCAGCTGCTACAAGTAGAGAATAATGTTATACAAGATGGACTCGGCACTTCTTCACTAAGTGCTTCATTTGACCTTACTGGATTAGAAAATATTACTGGATCACTAAACGTTAGTGGTACTACTGATTTAATAGGTAGTGCTTCCGTATCAGGTAGTATGAGAATTAGTGGTACATTTGAAGTATTAGGTACAGCCTCCATTTCACATTTAATTACTACTTATGAATCCTCTTCTATTATATATGCAAGTGGATCTACTAAATTTGGAGATGATACATCAGATACTCACCAGCGCACTGGTAGTATGACTATTTCAGGATCATTATTTAGTACTAATATTAGTGGTACATTTAGTGGTTCATATAAGGGAGATGCTAGTGGATTAACAGGTACAGTTACTTCTTCATTTGCGGAAAGTGCTAGTTTTGCCACTTCAGGTACTTATGCTTTAAGTTCTAGTGAAGCTACTACAGCAACAAATGTATTTGTATTACCCAAAAATACAGATGGCTCAACGCATTTTGTTTTATTTTCACAAGGTGTATCAGGTAGTTTTAGAGCAAATTCAGATTCAGGATTAAGTTATGTCCCTTCTACTAATACATTAACAGCAACTAAATTCATAGGTGCTTTAGAAGGAAATGCCACAACGGCAGATACAGCATCAGTAGTATTAGGTACGATATTATCCGCCTCTTTTGCCCTAACTGCTTCACATGCTGAAAGTCAGTCAGTAGTTAATATTACATCGGGTTCATTTGCGGCAAGTGGTGATGGTCCATTTACTGGATCTTTTTCTAGTAGTAGAGCATCAACTTTATCTGGTTCATTTACTGGTTCTTCTACTGGCTCATTTACTGGTAGTGGTGCAGGATTAGTAGGAGTAGTAACTAGTTCATTTGCTATAACAGCCTCCCATGCACTTAATTCTGGGGGTGGTGGTTCAGGAGCTGGATTTCCATTTTCTGGTTCACGAGCAGATGTAACTGCCTCTTTGAATGTTACAGGTGGTATAGCCAATTTTACTGCAAGTATGGTAGTTGATGGAGCTCTTAGTGCTACATCAATAACAGAAACCTCAGCATTAAAATATAAAGAAAATATTAACGAAATTACATCTTCAGATATAATTTATAATTTAAGACCAGTTACTTTTGATTGGAAAAAAGATGGTTCTCATGATGTTGGTCTTATAGCTGAAGAAGTTGGGGATCATATGACTGAATTAGTTAGTAAGGATAAAGAAGGTAATGTTGAGGGAGTTAAATACTCTAAATTAACCTCTTTATTAATTAAAGCAGTTCAGGATCAACAAAAACAAATAGACGAATTAAAAAGTTTATTAAAAAAATAAATTCCCGTGTGGACTGGGAACATAATATAGTCGCGGGTGGAGAGAACGCATCCGGAAAAAGCGTTACATATGTTTAAATTTTTAAAATCTAAATGTATGAGAAATGAATATATATATAGAGGAATAAAATATACTTCTAAAGGTGTAAAATAAACTAAGGGGCTTAGGCCCCTTTTTTTTAAAAAAAAAGTAAATAAATTTGGTTTTCCTAAATAGTTATATTATATTGGAACCAAATTTGGTTCAAGTGACTGTAAAACCACTATAAAAAATTAACATTTATGCTTAAACGAATTGAGGACTATAATAAAGTTCTCCCAATCCTAGAATTATATACAGCAGTACAATCAGAGGGCAGCAGACAAGGCTATCCTACTATTGTTGTTAGAACATCAGGTTGCACCCACCGTTGTTATTTTGGTGAAGGTGGATGGTGTGATTCTTGGTATACAAGTATTCATCCCGAAAAAGGTAAATATAGTTTTCAAGACATAATTGATATGTACGATGCAAATCCTCATATTAGTGAAATGATGTTAACTGGTGGTTCACCCACTATGCACCCTAAAATAGTAAACGAATTAACACATTTAGCTAATGAAAGAGATATTTTTATCACTATCGAAACTGAAGGAAGTCATTTTCTTGCTACTGATTATCCCATTAATCTTCTTAGCATTAGTCCTAAGTTTTCCAATAGTGTTCCTGTATTGGGAGTGGAAACACCGCAAGGTGCGATAACCGATCAAAAAATGATTGATAGACATAATAAATTTAGAGTAAATAAAGATGCAATTAAAAAAAGTATTGATTATCACCTTGATTACCATATTAAGCCTGTCCTTGACAAAGACTTATCAATGGTTGAAGAGGTTGAAGAGTTCCTTAAAGATTTAGAAATACCAGATAATAAAGTTTGGGCTATGCCTGCTGGTGATGATAGAGAAGCTCTATTTGAAAGTTATGGGCCAGTAATGAATTTTGTTAGAGATAGAGGTTGGAGATATACTGGTAGGTCTCATATAATGGCTTTTGGAACTGAAAGATGTGTATAAATGAGTTTTATAATAGGTAAAGCATGTATAGGAGTTAAGGATAGTGCCTGCATAGCAGCATGTCCTGTAGATTGTATCCATACAGGTGAAGAACAAATGTACATTGATCCTGAAGAATGTATAAATTGCGGTGCATGTGTACCAGAATGTCCAGTAGAAGCTATTTTCGAGGATGAAGATGAGGCTATAGAGGCTGGAGAATTAGAATCAGTAATAGCAAATTACAAATTTTTTGATTTAGAATATGAATAAATTTAATAAAAAATATGAATGGGTAGGTGATGTAGATACCTATAAAGAGCCCGAAGAAAATGAATATTCAGTAAATTACAATGAACCTAATAGGGAATACGATTCTGAATATAATCCAACTAAGGAGGATATTGAAACATTTCCTGATTTACAAAATGGTCCTTCATCCTTAATACAGGGTTCTCCTGTTGAAATACAACAGGTAGGTATCCATAATTTTAGATTACCACTAAAATATTCAACAAGAGATAATGGTGATATAGAGTTAGAAACAAAGGTAACTGGTACTGTATCTTTAGAAGCACATAAAAAAGGAATTAATATGTCTCGTATTATGAGATCCTTTTATGAATTTAAAAATGATACTTTTAGTATTAATAAACTACCAGAGATACTAAATGCATATCAGGATAAACTAAAAACATTTGATTCTAAAATTGCACTTAAATTTTCTTATCCCATTATTAAGAAATCATTAAGATCAGATAATGAGGGTTATCAATATTATAATGTTACTTTAGAGGGTGATTTAAATAAAGCAGGTGAATTAAAAAAATACATTCATTTTGATTTTGTATATTCATCAGCATGTCCTTGTTCTTATGAATTAGCGGAATATGCTAGAAAATTTAGGAATAAGGCAACAGTATCACATTCACAAAGATCAGTAGCAAGAGTATCCATTGAATTTAATGAAATGGTTTGGATAGAAGAATTACAAGAAATGTGTGATAAAGCCCTTAATACGGAAACTCAAGTAGTAGTTAAAAGAGAGGATGAAATGGCATTTGCTGAATTAAATGGTTCATATCTTAAATTTGTAGAAGATGCCGCTAGATTATTATATGAACAGTTAATTGCAGATAAGAGAATTAAGGATTTTAGAGTAATATGCTCACATCAAGAATCACTTCATTCACATGATGCTATATCAGTAATATTGGCCCCTAATAGCAAATTTTGTGCAGATGTTTCTCATGAAACATGGTCAAGTTTAATTCATATTTCATAAAATGTTAACATTAGATAAAAAATTACTTTTAAGTTGGAGAGATCTTGATGATCTTATAGAAATACTATGTAAAAAAATAACAGAAGAATTACCTAATATAGATTCAGTACATGGTATTGCAAGAGGTGGTTTAATACCAGCGGTATTAATCTCACATCAATTAGGATTAAAATATACTGATTTAATTTATCCTAATACTTTAGTAGTAGACGATATTTGTGATTCAGGTGAAACTTTAAAAAATGCACCTGGAGTTTATACTGCTACTCTACATTATAAAAAATCGGCAATAGTAAAACCTACTTTATATGCCGAATTAATAGAAATAGAAGATAATTGGGTTGTATATCCTTGGGAAAGATATGATAGTGCACCCGTAAGAGATAATACATGAAAGAATTTGATCCAAAACAAGAATCGGAGGGATTAGGAGATACTATTGCTAAGTTTACTAATGCTACTGGTTTAGATAAATTGGCTGATGCGGTAGCTAAATTAGCTGGCGCCGAAGATTGTGGTTGTAATAGAAGAAGAAAAAAACTTAATAAAGTAGTACCTTATAAAAAAACACCCAAAAATAAACCTTTAAAAGAAATAGTTGGAACTTATGAGGTTATTGGTGAAATTTATTGTAAATTACCTGGTATAGGTAATACGGTTTTAAATAAAGGTACTATTCTAACCGTAGATGAGAATCATCCTTTATATGAGGATATAGAATTTTATTATAATGAAAAAATACTTAAAAAGTTATGAGTAAACAGTTATCACTATTCCCAGAAGATAATTATGTTCCATTTGTTAGTGAAGTAGAGCAATTTAATAAATTAATGAATAAACCTAATAATTATGAACCTACCATTCCCGGAAAAAAAGACTGGCAGTTCGTCATTGATTTTGTCAAGGAAGAACTTGAGGAGTATGAGCAAGCTTGCAAAAACGGAGATATCGTGGAAATTTTGGACGCTTTGTGTGACATTGCTTATGTTTCCATTGGGAACGGTACTATGTTACACGGCCTTAAGGATAAGATATGGCCGGCGTATCAGGAAGTACAAGCATCAAATTTATCAAAAGCTTGCCAATCTCAAGAAGAAGCCAGACTAACAGTTGAAAAACGTAGTAAAGAACAGGGTGAACCGTGTCACTGGGAGGAAGTATCTGATATGTATATCGTGTATCGGACTAGAGACCGCAAAGTAATGAAATCTATAAATTACTTTAGACCGGACCTAGAAAAATTCTTTACTAATGAAGAACTTACTAAATTTAATAAGTAAGGGTACTTTTCCTACTCTTATTGCTCTATCAGCCTTATCTGTTAGTGCTTCAGCTGCTTTTTACTCTGTAAGTGGTTTAAGTAAACTTTTTGCAGGAGCATCTTTTGAAGTAATAATAATGGCTGGTTCTTTAGAAGTAGCTAAATTAGTTACGGCATCCTTATTATATCAATATTGGGATACTATAAATAAAATATTAAGAAGTTATTTAGTAATTGCAGCAGTAGTACTTGTATTAATTACTAGTATGGGTATATATGGTTTTTTAAGTGCTGCTTACCAGGAAACTTATCAAAAATTAGTTGTTAATGAAAACAAAATTGAATTTTTAGAAAATAAAGCAAAATTTTATGAAGATGATGTTAAAAGGTATGATGAGGAACTTGAAAGAATCTCTGGCAATATTAGTACTCTCTCTAATGCTAAAGCTACCTCGATCCAAGTACGGGACACAGCGGCTGTGGGCGGCCTTAGATCAACCGTCTCCACTGCTGAACTTAGATTGGCTCAATCGCGTATTTCGGTTGAAGAACAAAATAGAAAAGAAGTAAATTTAAAAAGAACAGTTGCTGCGGATAGTTTACAAAAATTTAAACTTCAAATTTTAGATTTACAAAACACATCAGATACAGTAGGTGAATTAGGTCCACTACAATATATTTCAGGATTAACGGGTACACCTATGGATAAAATAATTAACTGGTTATTATTAGTTATTATTTTTGTGTTTGATCCTTTAGCTATATCTTTAGTAGTAGCGGCTAATTTTGCATTTGTTCAAGCTTTTCCCAAACGAAAGGAGGAAATTACTACTCCCAATATTTCGGAACCTATATCTATGGAAGATCCCACTGATATAGAGGTAAATGAACCTCAAATTGTTGAAGTTCAAAATAATTTTTTAAATGAATTAGATAAAGTTGAAATACAACAAAATAAAAAACTTTTAGAAGATCAAGATAATAAAATTCACTCTCAAGATGAAAAATTAGAGCAATTGGAAAATGAATTAGAATCAGCTCATGAAGAAATAAATGAATTGGATAGAGGTTTACTTAAAACTATACATGGTATACAACATATAAATGATTATTTAAAACATCACGGAGGAGGTTATGATGGGCAGGCAGTAAATTTTGATGAAATTAAACTTGGATTTGCCGAAAAAGATGATTATATTGAACCAGCTAAACCTAGATCAAAACCTAGTGGTAAAAAGGATCCTTATTTAGATAAAAATGCTGATCCAGATTATCCTACAAAAGACGGAGACAATATTATTACGTATTAAAATAATTTATGTATAAAAAAATCTACGAGCAAGGTAGAGGTGAAAATAAACACTTAATACACTTGTGGACAGATAAGGGTTATGAAAAAATAGAATGGAATAATTATGCATATAAAGAATGCCATTCTAATGAGGCCGAATTTAAAGGTCTAAATGGAGAACCACTGCGTAGAACCCATGATTGGGATAGAAAAACACCTAATTTACATTTTGCTGATATTTCTGCACATCAAAAGTTTCTTATAGAAAAATATGGTATAAATGATGAACCTTCTAAAACTTGTAAGGAGGTTTTTTTTGATATAGAATGTGAAATGGGAGGAGCACTTACAGAGGAATATATTTCTAATGCACCTAAACCTATAACTTCAATTGCATGGTATGATAAACAAGCCGATCAATGGGCTATAGTAATTTTAGATAAAAAAGGTCAATTAAAACATACTAAGGCAAAAAATAAAGAAATTATACCATTTAAGCATGAGGCAGATTTATTAGATGCTTTTATGTCCAGAATGGAGGATATTGAACCCGATATGTTAATAGGTTATAACAGTGATTATTTTGATATACCTTATTTATATTATAGAATATGTAATGTATTAGGTGATTCAGAAGCTAAACGTTTATCTCCTATTGGTATAGTAAAATTTGCTAAAGGTAATCAATATTGGTATAAAAAAGACATGTATGTTGATATTGCGGGGGTTGAATCTATTGACTATATGAGATTACATAAAAAATATAGTTGGGAAGATGAACCAAGTTGGAAATTAGATGCTATAGGAGAGAAATATGTTGGTATTAATAAGATAGAATATGAAGGTTCGTTAGATAGATTATTTGAAGAAGATATACATACATTTATACAGTATAATTTTGTTGATGTAGAAATACTAGTTGAATTAGATAAAAAATTACAATATTTAGCTTTAACAAGAAACCTAGCACATAAAGGTAAAATTAAATATAGTGAAGTATATGCATCATCTAAAATTCATGACGGTGCTATTTCAGCATATTTATTATCTCAAAATATAATACCTCCGGGTAGGCCACATGGAGAAAAAAAATTAGGTTATGCTGGTGGTTATCTATTTTGTCCTAAAGCAGGTTTATACAAATATATGTTTGATGAAGATTTAACCTCACTATATCCTTCCATTATAATGTCTTTAAATATAGGAAGGGAAACTATTGTAGGTAAAATTATTCCCGAAACACTCCCTAATAAGCTAGATGATTATGGTCCTTATGGTAGTAAAGCTGATAGGAATAATTATTTAGGTTTAAATGATTTAAAAGAAATGGATCCCGAAAAAGAATTAATTGTAATGGATCCTAATAAAAGAGGTAATCCTAGAGCTACAGTAACTGTAGAAAAATTAATTGAATTAATAGAAAAAAACAAATGGGCTGTAGCAGCAAATGGTACGTTTTTTAGAACAGATAAAGAATCCGTATTATCTACTGTATTAAATAAATGGTTTGATGAAAGGGTAATATATAAAAATAGAATGAAACATTGTTATCAAAAGGGTGATACTGAAGGTGGAGCTAAAAACCATTTATTACAATATACAATGAAAATTTTACTTAATTCTTTATATGGAGCAACAGCATTAAACTCATTTAGATATGGAATGCCTTTATCTATACTAAGTGAAGCAATTACCTTATCAGGATGGCGTATTATACAAGAATCAGCATTGGTTGCTAATCGTCATATGAATAAAGTATTAAAAAATGAAGTAAAATTGGAAATATAAAAATGACAATACATAGAAATAAAGAATGGGATTGGATGGATGAGGTGGAAAGTAGACCATGGGGTATGTATGAAGTTTTACTAGATTCAGATGAATGTAAAGTAAAACGTATTACAGTTGCACCTGGTCAAAAATTATCTTATCAATATCACCATAAAAGACAGGAACAATGGACCGTAATTAAGGGAAATTTGACCATTATTTTAGATGGTGATAAAATATTTAGATCACCAGGTGAATCAATTAAAATTCCTCTAGGAGCTAGACATAGGGCCTGGAATGAGACGGATGAATTAGTTCAATTTATTGAAGTTCAAACAGGTACTTATTTTGGAGAGGATGATATAGTAAGAATAGAAGACGATTATAATAGAGAATAAATGGCACTAACAAAACAATCATTAAGAGCCGGAGTTCATGTAATGATGGACGGAAAATTGGCTACCAAAGAAGAACTTATTAAATTAAGTGAAGATTGGACAGAAAAAAGAGAAATATTTTTTAGAAAAATGCTACATCAAGGAGGAAAATTCCAGATGGAGGGTATTAATTATGAAATAATATTAAGACAAAACGTAAAAGAAAGATCAGATGGGGAAATAGATAAAGGTGTAGTACCTATCCCTGGTGATTCAGCATTTTAATGAAACATTTAGAAAAAACACCCTGGTTTATATGTGATGAAGGCGATACTAATTTATGTGCCTATGTGGATACAGATTCAAATTATTTTAATGCTGAACCACTTTTAAATCATTTATATCCTAATTTCGAAAAATTACCTGATGAAGAAAAAGATACTAAGCTAGAAAAAATAGCTTTATTTTATCAAGACTATATTTCGGATCATTATAATACTTTAGCTAAAGAATGCTTCAATGTTAAGGATCATAGATTAGAGATGAAAACTGAGTGTGTGATACGTTCTGCTTATTTTAGGGCTACTAGACGTTATGCACAATGGATAACTAAACAGGAAGGTATTGTAAAAGAAACATTAGATGTTAAAGGATTAGAATATAAAAAATCTAATTTTCCTAAATTATTTGGTGATTTTTTTAAACAAGTAGTAGAGGATGTTTTAAAAGGATATAAGCAAACTGAAATAGATAAGAGAATATTAGATTTTAAAAATAAAATATTAAGGGAAATACCAATTGAACAATTAGGTAATCCTACAGCAGTTAAAACACTAAATAAGTATATTGAACGTAAACCCGTAGGAGGAGAAACTTTTACTATTATAGCTAAGGGTGCCCCTGCTTCTGTAAGAGCGGCTATTAAATACAATGATTTATTAAAATTTTGGAAATTAACTAATAAACATTCTCGTATTTTACAGGGTGATAAAGTAAAATGGATTTACTTAAAGAAAAACCCATATAATATTGAAGCATTGGCTTATTTAGATTTTGATATGCCCGATAAAATTAGGGAATTTTTAGATAGATTTGCTGATAAAGAAAAAGTATTTGATACTATTTTGTTAAATAAATTAGAGGGATTTTATGATGATATGGGTTGGAAGTTAGTTACTAATCCCTATATAAACCAGTTTTTTATATGATATATATTTTTGATGTAGATGGAACTTTAACTAAATCCAGAAATAAAATGGATTTAAGTTTTGCACAATTTTTTTATGATTTTACTGAACATAATAGAGTTTGGTTAATATCAGGTAGTGATAAAGATAAGACTATAGAACAAGTAGGGGGTACTATTTGGCATAAAGTAGAAAGAGCATACCAATGTTCTGGTAATCAACTTTTCCAAAATGGTAAATTAATTAAAGAAAATGAATTTGAACTTCCCATACAGGTGGAAGTATGCCTAGAAGCCTTTTTAGAAGAATCTAAATACCCACACAGATTTGGAAACCATATAGAAAAAAGACCTGGTATGGTTAATTTTTCAGTAGTAGGTAGAAATTGTACCCAGGAACAAAGAGAAGAATATTTTAAGTGGGATAAGAAAAATAGAGAAAGAGAATTTAATGCCTGGGAAATTAGAGAAAGATTTAATTTTTTAGATGCTGTAGTAGGAGGGGAAATAAGTATAGACATTTATGATAAAGGGCAAGATAAGGGCCAAATATTAGGTGATGTAGATGATACTTTCACATTTTTTGGAGATAAGTTAGATGAAGGAGGAAATGATTACCCAATACATAGGGAAATTGTAAAAAGAAAATTAAAAGGAAATAAAACTCATCACGTAAAGAGTTGGAGAGACACTCAAGAGTTATTATATTCCATATAACATTGCGGGGTAGAGCAGTGGCCAGCTCGTCGGGCTCATAACCCGAAGGTCGGAGGTTCGAATCCTCCTCCCGCCACTAAATTAAGTTATGCAAGTTGAAATATCCATAGGTGAATTATTTGATAAATTAACTATTTTAGAAATAAAAATAGATAAAATAAATGATCCGGCTAAATTAGAAAACGTTACTAAAGAGTGGAATGCTTTAAATGAAAAAAGTATGGATATTTTATCTATATTTGCAGATAGTGTTTTATTTAAAAAAATAGATCAATTAAAAAATGTAAATGAGGAACTATGGTGGGTGGAAGATAGCATTAGGGAAAACGAAAAAAAACAAATTTTTGATAAAGAATTTGTGGAGTTAGCCAGGGCTGTTTATAAATTAAACGATGAAAGATCTGAAATAAAAAGACAAATTAATTTACTAACTAAATCTAATATAATTGAAGAAAAGTCATATAGTTGATAATATTGAAAAGTACTACTTAAATGGATTAACTAAACAAGTAGTATGGATAGTCAAAGATAATAAAGCCGAGGTGGAATTTGCTACTGAAACTAAAAATGCAGTTGGTAAAGTAATATTTGACGTTGAATTACCTGATGGTCCTTTAGCAATTTATAGTACTGATGCATTATTAAGATTATTAGGAATTACTAGTGAAGAAATTCAAATTGAATTAAGTAAAAATAATACAGGTTTAGTTGATAAATTAAAAATACAAGATAATAAATTTGACTTAAATTACCATTTAAGTGATATTAGTGTTATCCCAGAAGTACCTAATGTACAAACTGTAGATTTTGATTTTAACTTTAAAGTAGATGATGAATTTATATCCGGATTTTTAAAAGCTCATAATGCATTAGAAAAAACGGAAGATGTTACTTTAAATACCACTACTACTAAACAAGGTGAAAATGTAGTAGAAATAATATTAGGTGAAAGATCCCAACATTCACATAAAGTAAAATTTACTGAAGTAGCAGAATTTACTACTCAAAGTGATTTAATACCATTTTCAGCTAATGTATTACGTGAAATACTAGCTGCAAATAAGGGTACTGAAGGGCAAATACAAGTAAGTAATAAAGGACTAATGAAATTAGAATTTAATTCTGATAAAAGTTCTGCAGAATACTTTGTCGTAAGACAACAGTAGTATATATTTATAATAAATGACTGAGACTCTAGGGCGAGCAGTTATGTTTTATGTTTAACCGGTGAGCTAAAGCCACCACAAATTTTAATGATATGAGTACATTATTTCACGAACGTACACCGTTCGATATTTTAGTAAGGAATTTTTTCCAAGACGCTAACACATACTTACCGTTAGCAGAAACCAAAGTCCCACATCCAGTAGATATTTACCAAACCGATAAAAACCTAGTGTTTGATATCGCTTGTACTGGCATTGCTAAAGAGGACTTAAATATCCAAATACAGGATAGTATAATTAGAGTAAATTATGATAAGTCTAAATCAGACGAAACTGGTCTTGATTATATCCATAAAGGTATAGCTAAAAGATCATTTAATCTGGGTTGGAAGATTGATAGTAAATTCGATTTAAGTAAGGCAAAAGCCAAATTTGAAAACGGATTATTAACTATAGTGATACCTTTTGCTAAAGGTTCTGAATTAAAAACACTTGAAATCAAGTAAATAAGCTCTGCCCTAGAGTTTGGTTATTTTATAAAGATTTCGTATATTATTATAAACAATAAGTTATGGCAAATCCAAATTTTAAAGGAAGACCTGTTGGCTCAGGTAAATCCACTTTCATAGAAGATCCCCTAATGGGAAATTATAAAATTGCTATTGATGAATATAGTTACAATATAATTGATACTAATAAAGGTAAAACAGTAGGTTATCATACTTCATTACCACAAGCCATTTTATCTATAGCAAAATATTTAATGTTAAAGGATAAAACTTTTACATTAACTCAATATGCTAAGGAATTTAAAGAAACACATTTACAATTAAAAGAAGCTATTTTAAAATGAGTAGTTCAAGAACATCTAGGTCAATGGGAAGAAAATATAGAAGACATAATCCCAATAAAATGACAACTAACAAAGCAAATAGAATACAACAAGGAAAATTTAGACCAAATGAGCAAACTTAGACCAGTTAATGGAAATGTTATAATCCGTCCTATAGAGGAAGAAGAACAAATGTCTGGTAATATTATTATACCGGATATGGGTAAGGAAAGACCTGAAATGGGTGAAATTGTAGCCATTTCAAAAATATATAATTTTAATAAAGGAGAATATGTACCTACCATAATAGAGATAGGTATGAAAGTTTTAATCCCTAAAATGGGAGCTCAAAGTGTTACTATTGATGGAGAAGAATACTACATTACAGCACAAAGTTCCATTTTATCAATCATAGAATAATGACAGAAACAAGTTTTGGTACTGAATTAAAAAATAAGTTATTGGACGGAGTTCAAAAACTTAATAATAGTGTAGCGTCCACTTTAGGACCTGCTGGTAGAACAGTTTTAATAAAAGATGAAACTGGTGATATAAAAGTAACTAAAGATGGAGTTACTGTAGCTAAGGCATTTCAAGAACTGGAAGATCAGACTGAATCTATAGGAGCGGAATTAGCTAAAAAAGTATCTATTAAATCTGCTAATGAAGTAGGAGATGGTACTACTACATCCACAATATTAGCTGCTTCTATATTAGAAGAAGGAATTAAACAAATTAATGATGGTTCAAATCCAGTTAATATTAAAAAAGGTATAGATGAGGCAACTAATACTGTTGTTAAGGAATTAAAAAATATGTCTACTGAAATTTCAGATGATGCACAAATTAAAGAAGTTGCTACTATATCTGGAAATAATGATAAAGAAATAGGTAATTTAATTTCTACTGCATTAGATAAGGTAGGTAGAGATGGAATTGTTACCATTGAAGAATCCAAAACGGGAGATACTTCTCTTGAAGTTGTAGAAGGAATGCAATTTGAAAGAGGGTATAAATCACCTTATTTTGTAACAGATAATAATTCAATGTCTGCAGTATTAGATGATCCCTATATTTTAATTTATGATGGTAGAATCACTCAGGCAGCCGAATTAATTAATGTATTAAATAAAGCTAGCGGTGAAACTAAACCAATATTAATAGTAGCAGAAGATATAGATGGTGAAGCATTAGCCACTTTAATAGTTAATAAAATGAGAGGCACCATTCAGGCCGTAGCAGTTAAAGCACCTGAATTTGGTGATAGAAGAACTATGGCTTTAGAGGATTTAGCTACTGTTACTGGTGGTCAAGTTATATCTAAAAATAAAGGATTTAAATTAGATAAAATGCAGCCATTACAATTTGGAGAAGTATTAGGTACGGCTCGTAAAATTACAGTTGAAAAAGAAACTACTACTATTATTGATGGTAAAGGTAGTGAAGAATCTATTTCTGATAGAGCTAATGAAATAAAAACTCAATTAGATAAAGCTAATTCAGCATTTGAAAAGGAAAAATTACAGGAAAGATTAGCTAAATTAATAGGTGGAGTTGCAATTATTAATGTAGGAGGTAATTCAGAAATTGAAATTAAAGAAAGAAAAGATAGAGTTGAAGATGCATTATTTGCTACTAAAGCTGCCCTAGATGAGGGTATAGTAGTAGGTGGTGGTACAGCTTTACTTAGAGCTTCTAAAGCAATTAAAATAAAAGATAATGATGATATATCAATAGGTAAAAAAATTGTAAAAATAGCAATTCAAGAACCATTTAATAAAATATTAACTAATGCTGGTCATGATAATAATGATATATCTTTTAATTCTTTTAAATTAATATCTAAAAGAAATATATGGTCAGGATTAAATTATAAAAATTTAAAAGTAATTGACTTTAAAGAGGAAGGTATTATAGATCCTAAAAAAGTAACTAGGATTGCCTTAGAAAATGCCGCCTCAATAGCGGGTACTATTCTTACTACTGAATCTATTGTTTATGAAAAACGTAAGGAAAAAGAAGAAGAAGTACCAAATCCTATGGCAGGAATGATGTAAAACAATTGGCTCCTCAGGGAGCCTTTCGTATATTTACATAATATTAAAAATTATAATTATGCGGAAAAAAACAGATGTTACATTTATTAGAGATTTAGTAGAACAAGAACTTTTAAAAAACCCTAATGGGTTAGTTAGTATTCCATTTGCTAGTAAAATGGAAAATTATTTAAGAAAATTTGTTAATACTAGAGGAGCTACAATGAAGAAAATCATTACTGATATGATTGAAATTCAAGAATATAAAAGGCCTTATCCACTACAAAAATTATTTGCTACTATGCTTACAATAGCAGATTATTCAGATAGAAATATAAAAGTTAGTAGATAAAATGAAAAAATATTTTAAAAAATTAGATAATGGTAAATGGAAGGTTTATCTTCAACTTTTTTTTAAAAAAGGTACTAAATTTCGACTTCATTTAAAACCTGGAATTACTCAATTTGTAGACGGAGATGCTAGAATATATTTTAATAACTTAAAAGAGGAACAAAGCTTTCTTCAACATTTTGATACTAAAGTTATTTGGAGTAAAGAATATGATACTAAAGAAGAAGCACAAGTTATGGAAAGTAAATTATTAAAATACTTTGGTAAACCTTCTAAATTAAATTTTGAAACTAGTGGAGATTCAGAGGTTAGAGATTATAATCACCAATTATGGATGAGTATAAAAGATAGTTTATATGCTGCTTAAAGAACATACTTTATTTACGGAACGTTTTAGACCAACTGATCCTAAAGATTATATTGGGAACGAAATATTTAAAGCAAGTTTAGACCAATGGATTAAACAGCAGGATATACCACATATCCTGTTGTATGGTCCTGCGGGTACAGGTAAAACTACTGCTGCTAAACTTATTACAACTAATTTAGATTGTGATTCAATTTATATTAATTGTTCTGATGAAAATGGTATAGAGACAATTAGAGAAAAGGTAAAATCATTTGCTTCCGCTGCGACATTCCGCGCTTTAAAAGTGGTTATAATGGATGAAGCTGATTTTTTAACTATTAACGCGCAAGCAGCTTTACGTAATGTAATTGAATCATTCTCTAAAACAACTAGATTTGTATTTACTTGTAATTATATAGAACGTATAATTGATCCTATACAATCCAGGACATCAGTATTTGAAATATTACCCCCATCTAAATCAGAGGTAGCCAAACGTTGTAAAAAGATATTACATGAAGAAGAATGTAGCCATTCCACTGAAACCTTAGTTGATATTGTAAATAAAACATATCCTGATATTCGTAAAACATTAAATTTACTTCAGTCATGTATAGTATATGAACCAGCGGGTACATTTTTACAATTAAATAAAGATATAATTAATCAAAAACAATATACAGATCAAATTATTGATTTAATTAAATCTCATGATAATGATGCTTTTGCTAAAATTAGACAAATAGTAGCAGATTCAAATATTAGAGATTATAACGAATTATATAGAGCCCTATTTGAAAATTTAGATTCATTCCATAATCCAGTATTAGGTACTATTATTATTTCAGAATCACAGTATCAGTCAGTATTGGCTCCTGATAAAGAAATTACTTTTATGGCATGTATCGCAAACTTAATTAAACCATTCTAATGCAACAACAACAATTAAATTTTGATTTAAGTAAAACAACACCTATAGAACCACCTAGTGGAGGTAAAATATGGTTATCTGGAGTAGTTTTACGTAAAGTATCCAAATTTGTTACAGGTGCTAGTGAAGATGGGATTGTACCAATTCCAGTATTCTTTGATCCTGAAACTAAACAAATATTAGAAGATACTATCCCTAAGGAAATTAGAGAAGATTATAAATATGATCCTCCAAAAACACTCTAAGTAATGAATATATTTGATTGGCTAAATCAAATCTCTTATGATAAACAACCCTGGAGTAGTTTTACTAGAGAGGATAAATTATCATTTCAACCTTATATGATACGTCGTTTTATATCAATGAAGGAAAATTATATTGAATTAGTCAGTGAAGTTCAAAATGCAAATATACCATTAAATTATGAATATAATTTTTGGTGTAAATCAATTCCTAAAAGAAAAACATTTTTTAGATATATAAAACCTAAAAAAAGTTTGCCTAAGCAAGAATTGCTTAGTATATTAGCTAAGTACTACCAAGTAAGTAAACGTGAAATTTTAGATAACTTTAACTTATTAGGTAAGGACTTAATTAAATCTATATTATTACAAATAGGTATAGAAGAACGTAAAATTAAAACTTTATTAAAAAATTAAATTATGGCAATAAGTAAACAAATTTATGACATGTTAAAATCTGAAGCCGAAGCAGATAAGCAAAAAGCTTTATTATCTTTAGATTTAATCAAAAATTATCCCGCAGGTATAGGTGATCATTCAACTAAAGATTTTTGGGATAATGCTACTGAGGCATTAAAATTATTAGCTTCAGCAGATGAAAGATTGGAAACATTAGAAAAATATTTTGATACTAAAGAGGTATTATAATGAGTGATAGCAGAAAGGCATATGATGAAAAATTTGGGGAAAATGAAAATAGATGGGAAACCACTTCTACTTCGGCCCCTAATTTTTCTGAATCTCAACTTGATTTTAAAGTAAAATTTCCGGTCATTTCTGAAGAATTTGTAAAAGTTCAAAAGGAGCAATTAGAATTATTTTCTAAAAAAATGATGGATTATGGTCTGGGTAACATAGCTTTAGGTGGTGATCTTGAAAATGAAGATGATGTAAATTATGCTTTACAGGGCATACAAATCAGGATAAATGATAAAATTAACCGTTTAAAAAATTTATTAAAAAACGGTAAAAGTTATGTAGAAAATGAATCCATAGAGGATACTTTAATTGATATTTCTAATTATGGTATTATAGGTCTTCTCTTGGGAAGAAAAAAATGGAAATAAATTATAAGACAGATAAAGTTGTATCTTTTTCACAATATTCTACTTATAAATCTTGTCCTCATAAATGGTATTTAGAGTATGTAAAAGGTTATAGGGACGAAAAACCTAATATGTATTTTGTTTTTGGAACAGCTATACATGAGGCCTTACAATACTATTTACAAACCATGTTTGATTCATCAGCTAAAAAAGCGGATGATTTAAATTTAAATTTATTCTTCAAAGAAAAAATGGTTGAAGAGTATACAAAATATAAATCCAAATATGGTCATTTTGCTACTCCTGAACAACTTAATGAATTTTATTTTGATGGAGTAGGAATTTTAGATTGGTTCAAAAAACATAAACGTGGGAGAAAAAATTATTTTTCTACTCGTAAACATGAACTAAAAGGAATTGAAGTACCTTTAATTACTATTCCTATTAAGGAAAGACCTAATATTAAATATATGGGTTATGTGGATTTAATTATCTATGATAAACGCTCCGGAGATTATACTATATTTGATATTAAAACTTCTACTAAAGGTTGGTCCAAATGGGAAAAAGGAGATACTACAAAACATAATCAACTTTATCTTTATAAACAATATTATTCTGAATTATTTAAAGTACCTTTAAGTAAAATAAATGTGGAATTCTATATAGTAAAAAGAAAAGTATTAGACTTTGATGATGAAAATATCAAATCACCCCATCAAGCTTATCGTGTACAAAATTTTAAACCAGTTGATAATAAATTAAGATTAAAAAGAGCAAAAGAAGATTTTACTAATTTTATACGTGAATGTTATACTGTAGATGGTAACCCAATAGATAAAGATTTTGATAAAAAAATAGATAAACCTTGTGATTGGTGTGATTTTGGAAAAAATAGAGAATTATGTGGAGCAGCATTATCACCTGAAGAAAAGTTTTTTAGTTTTTGAATCCTTATATATTTATATATATAAAAAATAGATTATGAATAAAAATCAGTTACAATTAACAAGTGTTAAAGTTCACAGACATTTGTTTGATCAGTTTAAAATTGAATGTGTAAAAACAAAATTTTCATTACAAAAACTTGCAGATCGGTCTCTTCATTTGTATCTTACAGATGAAAATTTCAGAAAGCAAATACATAATCAAACAAATTTAACTTTAGATAATTAATATTTTATGAAAGAAGGTTATATACCAAAAGAGAAACGTAAAAAAATAATGTTTCTCTGCGATGATATTAGAATGCATTCTGGTATTGCTACTATGGCTAGAGAAATAGTATTAGGTAGTGCCCATATTTTTAATTGGGTTAATGTAGGTGCAGCTATAAACCATCCTGAACAAGGTAAAAGAATAGATTTAAGTGAGGATAGTAATAATAGATTAAATATCCCTGATGCTTCAGTTTTTTTATATCCACAAAATGGATATGGCAATCCTGATATAATAAGACAATTACTAAAAGTAGAAAAACCGGATGCTATATTTTTCTTTACTGATCCTAGATATTGGGAATGGTTATTTAAAATGGAAAATGAAATAAGAACTCAAATTCCAATGGTATATCTTAATATTTGGGATGATATGCCCGCTCCAATGTATAATGAATCTTACTATGAATCATGTGATACTTTATTAGCTATTTCCAGACAAACAGAAAATATAAATAGAATAGTATTAGGTGATAAGGCAAAAGATAAAATAATAGCTTATGTACCTCATGGTATAAATGAGGAAGTTTTTAGACCTATTAAGGAAGGAGATAAACATTGGGATGATTTTTTAAACACAAAGAAAAAGTTATTTGGGGGTAAGGAATATGAACATATATTTTTCTTTAATTCTAGAAATATTAGAAGAAAATGTATATCGGATTTATTTGTAGCATTTAAATTATTTAAAGATCAATTACCTGAAGATAAAAAAGATAAAGTTGCCCTATTATTACATACACAACCTGTTGATGATAATGGTACGGATTTATTTGCAGTAAGAGATATGTTATTAGGTGAGGATCCTAATGTTTTATTTTCTACTGAAAGAATATCTGCTGAATCAATGAATGTTTTATATAATTTAGCAGATGTTACAGTTTTACCTTCATCTAATGAAGGGTGGGGATTAGCATTAACCGAATCTATGATGGCAGGTACTATGATAATAGCTAATGTCACAGGTGGTATGCAGGATCAAATGAGATTTGAAGATGAAAATGGAGATTGGATTAAATTTGATGAAAACTTCTGTTCTAACCATTTTGGAACTTATAAAAAATGTGGAAAATGGGCTTTACCAGTATTTCCTTCTAATACAAGTGTAGTTGGTTCCCCTAAAACTCCTTATATATTTGATGATAGATTAGATTTTAGAGATTTAGCTAATGCATTAATGCAATCTTATAAAATGTCTAAGGAAGAAAAAGTTGAACGTGGTCTAGCTGGACGAGAATGGGTTACATCTGATGAATCAATGGCATCCGCAAGAATGATGAATAAAAACGTTATAAAATATCTTAATCAAACTATTGATAATTTTAAACCTAGAAATAATTTTGAGTTTATTAAAATAGATAAATTAAGAGTTAAACAGTTACAACATAAATTAATATATTAATATGACTAAACCTTTTGTAGTAGTAAGTTGTCCATTAGATACATTTTCTGGATACGGATCTAGATCTAGAGATGTAGTAAGGGCCTTACTAAAATCAGAAAAATATGATGTAAAAGTTTTATCACAAAGATGGGGTAATACTCCCTATGGGTTTTTAGATGAAAATGATCCAGAAGATAAAAAATTATTAGATTGTATAATACCATCACCTTTACAACGTCAACCTGATGTTTGGATACAAATTACTGTACCCAATGAATTTCAAAAAATAGGTAAATTTAGCATTGGGATTACAGCTGGAATAGAAACAGATGTTTGTACTCATCAATTTATTGAGGGTTGTAATAGAATGGATTTAATATTAGGTTCTTCAAAACATACTATAGATGTATTTAAAAGAACCCAATATGACAAAAAAGATAAGGAGGGTAAAACCCAAGGTACGGTTAAATTAGAAACCCCAGTTGATATATTAATTGAAGGTTTAGATTTAGAAAAATATTATCATATTGAACCTAAAAAACTTCCTAGAACTGAATTAGTTAAATCATTAAGTACTATAGATGAACAATTTTGTTTCTTATTTGTAGGTCACTGGTTGCAAGGATCCATAGGTGAAGATAGAAAAAATGTAGGTTTAATGTTAAAAACATTTTTAGAAACTTTTAAAAATAAAAGTAAAAGACCTGCTTTAGTAATGAAAACAATGAGTGGCCCTGCATCAATAATGGATAGAGAAGAAATATTAAAAAGAATTGATGCCATAAGAAAAGGAGTAAGTGGTACTCTACCTAATGTCTATTTACTACATGGTGAAATAGAAGATGAGGATATGAATCATTTATATAACCATCCTAAAATAAAAGCTATGATTAGTTTAACTAAGGGAGAAGGATTTGGACGTCCACTTTTAGAATTTACCCAAAGTAAAAAACCGGTAATAGCATCTAATTGGAGTGGTCATTTAGATTTTCTAAACTCAGAATTTGCTAGTTTAGTACCTGGTGAATTAAAGGAAATTCATTCTTCAGCAGTTCAAAAAGATTTATTAATTGAAAAATCAAAATGGTTTTCTCCTGATATTAATTTTGTCTCTTTACTATTAAAGGATTATGTTAATGGTTATAAACAATATCAAGTAAATGGTAAAAGATTGGGTTATTATTGTAAAACTAATTTCTCATTTGATATAATGCAGAAAAAATTAGAAGAAGTATTAGATAAAAATGCACCTAAAAAGGTAGAGATAAAACTTCCTAATATTAAAAAAATATCATTACCTAAAAAAGATGTTTAAAGATAGTTTAGAAATATGCCCTCTATGTGGAAGTGATGCTTGTTACGTTACTAAACTAAATGCCACAGCAAAAAATTATTTTTGTTTTGGTTGTGGATTTACTACTAATGATTTAATGGTTGAGGGTAAATTTGATTTTGATCAATATGAAGAAACTCTTCCCGAACTTTATAAGGATATTAAAAAAATAGATAGTTCTTATCGTGTCTGGTATCCCATCACTATTAATTTAGAAGATAAAGGTACTGTATTTGCTAAAGGTACTGGTTCCACAGATTGGAATTGGGCAGGTGTTAGAGTAAAAGAAATTGATAAAGAAGAACAAGGTAAATTTAAAATACCTGGTACAGATAAATTTTATAAATACAAAACTGATATGACTACTTTACAAGAGTATAAACAAAAGGATTTTATGGATGCATTAGAGTATATTGGTTTTTTTAAAGGTTAATTATGAGTATAAGTTTTGCTATTACAGCATATAATGAACATGAAGAGTTACAAGTATTATTAAGTCAACTAGAACAAATAGCTAAATCAGATGATGAAATAGTCATTCAGCTAGATAGTAAGGCAACTCCTGAAGTATTAAGTTTAGTAGATCAATTTATTAATAGAGATTTTACATTTACTGTAAAAAAATGCGTTTTTGATTTAAATAACCATTTTGCAGATTTTAAAAATAATTTAAAATCATATTGTACTAAAGATTGGGTTTTCCAAATTGATGCGGATGAAACCCTATCAGAAACATTTTCTAGAGTAATTCATGAAGTATTAGATGCCAATGATGGTATAGATTTGATTGCTGTACCTAGAGTTAATATAGTAAAAGGATTAGAACAAAATGATATTATACAATGGCACTGGCAAGTAAATAGCCAGGGATGGGTTAATTGGCCCGATCCTCAACACAGGATTTTTAGAAATAAACCTGAGGTTAAATGGGTAAATAAAGTACATGAAGTAATAGTAGGATGGAAAACATATGCTGAATTACCATCTGAAGATGATTCTTATGCTTTATACCATATAAAAGATATAGATAGACAAAGAAAACAAAACGAATTTTATTCAAAAATATGAAAAAGGTTTTAATAACAGGAGGTGGAGGCATGGTAGGTTCTGCTATGGAATCTCCCATTAAATTAACTCGTAATTATTGTGATTTATTAAATAGAAAACAAACTAATAGATTCTTTTCCGCCGTTAAACCAGATGGAGTTATACATTGTGCTGGTAAAGTAGGTGGTATTGGAGGTAATTCTAATTATAAGGGACAATATTTTTATGAAAACATATTAATTAACACTAATGTAATAGAGGCTGCTAGACAAGCAGGTGTTCAAAATTTAGTATCATTTTTATCTACCTGTGTATTCCCAGATAAAGTAAGTTATCCTCTTACTGTTGATCAAGTACATCAGGGTGATCCACATGATTCAAATTATCCATATGCGTATGCAAAAAGAATGGCTGATATTCAAATTAGAGCCTATAGAGAACAATATAATATAAATTATACATCTATTATTCCTTCTAACATTTATGGTCCTAATGATAATTTTTCTTTAGAACATGGTCACGTAATGCCAATGTTAATTCATAAATTATATTTAGCTAAAAAAAATAAAACCGACTTTATAGTATGGGGCAGTGGAAAACCATTAAGAGAATTTATATATTCTAAAGATATAGCTAAAATAGCAGAATGGGTTTTATTTAATTATAAAGGTACTGATCCATTAATTGTTAGTGGAGATGAAGAAATATCAATTAAGGATTTAGTAGGTATTTTAGTTGATGAATTTAAATTTAAAGGTAAAGTTAAATTTGATAAAACAAAACCCGATGGGCAATTAAGAAAACCATCGGATAATTCTGTAATAAAAGAATTAATGCCCGATTTTGAATATACTCCATTTGAAAAAGGTATAAAAGAAACAGTTAGTTGGTTTATAGAAAATTATGAAAGTGCAAGAAAATAAAGTTGCCCTGATAACGGGTATAAATGGTCAGGATGGTTCATATTTAGCGGAGTTTTTACTAGAAAAAGGATATGAAGTATGGGGTACTATTAAACGTAATTCCGTAGCAGAAAATCAAACATCCCGTTTAGATGAAATATATCCTCAATTATTAGGTAAATTACATTATGCTGATTTAACTGATTTAGCATCTTTAATTTCAATCATACAACAATGTCAACCTGACGAAATTTACAACTTAGCAGCGCAAAGTCACGTTAGAATATCATTTGACCAACCAATATACACAGCTCAAGCTACTGGCATAGGTACACTTAATTTATTGGAAGCTATACGTTTAACTAAACCTAATGCTAAAATATACCAAGCATCAAGTAGTGAAATGTTTGGTAATAATATAGATGAAGATGGATATCAACGTGAAACTACACCTATGAACCCAGTTTCTCCTTATGGTTGTGCTAAGGTATATTCATATAATATTTGTAGAAATTATCGTAATTCATATGATATGTTTATTTCAAACGGAATATTATTTAATCATGAATCACCCAGACGAGGTACTAATTTTGTAACTAATAAAGTAGTTAAAACTGCTGTTGAAATAAAAAAAGGGTTACGTAATGAATTAGTATTAGGTAATTTAGAAGCAACTCGTGACTGGGGGCATGCTAAGGATTATGTTGAGGCAATGTGGTTAATTTTACAACAGGACAATCCAGATGATTTTACTTGTGCTACAGGTGTATCTAATTCAGTACAATATTTAGTAGATTATACTTTTAATAAGTTAAATTTAGATGTACAAAAATACGTTAAAACGGATCCTAAATATCTTAGACCTGAGGAATTAAAGGATTTAAAAGGTGATTCAAGTAAATTAAGAGCCCTAGGTTGGAAACCTAAATATACATTTGAAACTATGATAGATGAAATGATAGAATATTGGATGGAAAAATTATGAAATTAAAAGTAAAACATTTTGATGCTAAAGTATTTGAATCTAAAATGGATCATCTTAAGGATGTTAATTTTACTTTATTTGTAGATGATATTCCTCAATCACAAGATGATTTAACTGATATAAACGTTTTAGTTTTACAAGAACCCAACGAATATTTTGGTTTGCATGATTGGGCTATAAAAAATAAAGATTTATTTTCTTTAATTTTAACTTGGGATGATAAAGTATTAAATAACTGTGATAATGCTAGATTTTTAGCATTTGGTCATACTTGGTTTACTCCGCATTTATATAATAAAGAATACAAAAAACTATTTCAGGTATCTCATTTAGCTGGTAAGTTAAATAAAACATATGGGCATAGTTTAAGACACGAGTTATTATCTAGAAGAGATGAAATACAGAGAGATACAGTATTCCACCACACTTATGGAGATAGACATGATATAGAAGATGCCCGTATGGGTAAAATAGATGTATTTTCCCCTAGTCAATTTGGTGTAGCTATAGAAAATACTCAACATAGAGGATATTTTACAGAAAAGATATTAGATTTATTTCTATTAAAATCAGTTCCTATATATTGGGGTTGTACTAATATAGGATATTTTTTTAATACTGATGGTATTATTACTGTTAATAGTGTAGATGATATAATTCATGCTATTAATGTTTTAGATAAAAATTCATATGATATAGTGTTTAAAAAAGCAGTAGAGGAAAATTATCAAACGGCTAAAAAATATGTTGATTATGAGCAAAACATAGTAGACTATATAACTAAAGTGTTTACTGAAAATGGAATATTATGATCTATTTAAAAAATATAAATCAGATTGTAATGTATTTTTTGAAACAGGTACACATATAGGTAATTCAGTAGATGCCGCTTATAAATTAGGTTTTAATAGAATAATTTCAATAGAAAGAGAAGAAAGGTTTTATGATTATTGTATGAACCGTTTTCAATCTTTAGATGCATGGGAGCAAATAAAATTATTTTTAGGTAGATCTGAAGACAATATTGAAAAATTAGTTTTAGAATGGGTTAATGATAAGGCATTGTTTTGGTTAGATGCACATGAAAATAATAGCCCATATAAAATGGAAATTGAAGCTATACTAAAACATCCAAAAAAAAACCATACAATAATTGTAGATGACATAGAAGTTTATTATATTGATATAGACTGGATTAAAAATAAATTATTAGAGTACAACCCAAGTTATAAATTTAAAATATATGAGAAAAAAAGTTTGGTATGCACCGCATAAATTTGAATCCTACGGTGAAGAAGAAATTGAAGCAGTAAATAAAGCTCTAAAAGAGGGTTGGTTAGCCGGATTTGGACCCTATACTACTGAATTTGAAGCCAAAATAGCTAAAGAATTTGGAAAAAAATATGGTGTATTTGTTAACTCAGGTTCTTCGGCTTGTTTATTAGCTCTTGCTTCCCTGGATTTAGAACAGGGTAGTGAAATAATTACTCCTGCTCTTACTTTTTCTACTACTTTAGCACCTATAATTCAGTTGGGATATACTCCTAAATTTATTGATTCTGAATTAACTTCTTATGTTCCCAGTGTGGAAGCCATTTGTGATGCTATTACAAGTAAAACTAGGGCTATTATGATACCTAATTTAATAGGTAATAAAATAGATTTTAGTACTTTAAGAAACGAACTAATGAGGAGAAGTATAGAGGATGTAAAAATAATAGAGGATTCCGCTGATACTATTACTTTTACAGAAGATTCTGATGTTTCAACTACTAGTTTTTATGCTTCTCATGTTATTACTGCAGGTGGAATGGGTGGTATGGTGATGTTTAATAAAAAAGAACACATGAAAAGAGCCCTAATGTATCGTGATTGGGGTAGAATAGGAGATAATAGTGAAAACATGGATGAAAGGTTTGCTCATGATGTAGATGGAATACCTTATGATTATAAGTTTTTATATGGTGTATTAGGATATAATATGAAATGTGCTGAAGCTAATGCTGCATTTGGATTAGTACAATTAAAAAAATTTCAAAAATATAAAGAAATAAGACGTAATAATATAGAACGTTATTTATATAGGTTAAGAAATACCCCCGAAATAATTCTTCCAGATGATAAAATAAAACCTAATTGGTTGGCCATTCCTTTACAAATAGAAGATAGATTAGGATTACTTAATTTTTTAGAAGACAATAATATTCAAACCAGAGTTACATTTGCAGGTAATGTAACTAGACACCCAGCATATAGAAAATATTTACAAGATTTTCCTATAGCAGATCAAGTTATGAAAAATGGTTTTTTACTGGGAGCTCATCATGGAATGACTACACAGGATGTGGATTATGTCTGTGATAAAATTATTGAATATATTGAAACATACTATGACTAAATCAGTTTATATAACAGGTTGCTTTGGTTTCATAGGTAGCTATGTAACTAGAGAATGCTTAGATAAAGGTTGGCATGTTTATGGTATTGATAAAATGACTTATGCCTCTTTTAAGGATGCTTATGATGAATTCATTAAACATCCCCGTTTTAAATTCCAAAAACGAGATATTAATAATGTAAAATTTTTATATGAATGTGACTATGTAATTAACACTGCAGCGGAAACTCATGTAGGTAATTCAATAGTAAAAAGTGAAGAATTTTTAAAATCTAATGTAGATGGAGTTCATAATTTACTAGAATTAATTAGAAATTATAGAGCAGAATGTTCTAAGAAACCTATTTTATTACACTTTTCTACAGATGAAGTTTATGGTGATATAACAGAGGGGGATCATTTAGAAACTGATACATTAAAACCCTCCAACCCATACTCAGCTACTAAAGCGGCTGCAGATCAATTAATAATGGCTTGGGGTCGTACTTATGATTTACCTTATGTTATTTTAAGACCCACTAACAATTATGGTATTGGACAATATGTAGAAAAATTAATACCCAAAACTATAAAGTATTTAGGATTAAATAAAAAAATACCTTTACATGATGGAGGAACTCCCATTAGAAATTGGTTACATGCTTATGATACAGCCGAAGCAGTAATTACTATAATAGAAGCGGGGGTTAAAAATGAGATATATAATATATGTGGTGGTTATGAGCAAACTAATTTGGATACAGTAAGTAAAATTATTAAATTATATAATCCTGAAGCTAAAGATTTAGATGAATATCTAGATTTATCTTATTCAAGACAAGGTCAAGATGTTAGATATGCTTTAAATGATGATAAGTTAAGATCATTAGGTTGGAAACCAGTAACTATATTTGATAAAGAATTACCAGATATAGTAGAATATTATAAAAATAATTTTATATGGTAGAAAAAAAGGTTTTAGAACATTTAGTAGATTACTTAGTAGATAATAGATTTGATACTTTCTTTTTAGTTACAGGAGGAGCAATAGTACCTACTGTAGATTATATAGGTAGAAAAAAAGATGCTACTTATTATTGTTTCCAGCATGAACAATCAGCAGCAATGGCAGCTGAAAGTTTTTATAGAACATCAGGTAAAATGGGTGTAGTACTAACTACTAGTGGTCCTGGAGCACAGAATTTATTAAATGGTATTTGTGGTTGTTGGTATGAATCTATCCCATGTCTTTTTATTACAGGGCAAGTTAGTACCTATGAATCATTAGATTCTATAAAAACGGCTCCTAGACAGGTTGGTTTTCAAGAAACACCAGTAGCAGAATCTTTTAAACATTTTACTAAATATTCTAATAAAGTTACTAAAGCTGAATTATTTGATGAAATGCTTCAAAAAGCTATAACTTCTAGTTTAACTGGTAGACCAGGACCTTCTTTACTTGATATACCAGTTGATATCCAAAATTCAACTATTAGTAATTATTCTACAGAAGTACTTAGATGGTGGTTGGATGCTCCTAATTATTATATGCATCCCGATGAATTTAGGGATATTGCCGAAAAAATAGAAAAAAGTAAAAGACCACTATTACTATTAGGTCAAGGAGTTAAATTATCTGGTGGTAAAGATTTAGCCAAACAATTAGTAGATAAATTAGGTATTCCTTTTGTTGTATCATGGGGTGGATTTGATACTGTATCACATTATCATCCATTGTTTGTAGGTGATATAGGAGTATATGGTAGTAGAGGTGGAAATTATGCTATTCAAAATTGCGACTTATTATTATCAATAGGTTCTAGATTAGATACTAGACAAACAGGAGGACAATTAGAATCATTTTCAAGGGATTCATATAAAATAATGGTTGATATAGATGCTAATGAAATTTTTAAAGATAGAGGTATTAAAATAGATTTGCCCGTAGTTGCTGATGCTAAAGAATTTATGATAGGACTTATCAGTCTTTGTAATACTATTAAATTAAAAGATAAATGGTTTAATTCAATTAATAAGTGGAAAAATTTAAAAGAAAAACGTGAAACACAAGATGGTATTTTAACATCCTATGAATTTTTACAAGAATTAGATAGTCATTTACCTGGTAATAGCATTATCATCCCAGATGAGGGTGGTAACTTAGTTTGGACTATGCAGTCTATTAAAATAAAAGGTGAACAAAAATTATATTCTAATTTTGGAAATTCATCTATGGGTTATGGTTTACCCTCGGCTATAGGGGCTTGTATGGGAAAAAAAGATTTAGGTCCCGTAATTTGTATTGATGGTGATGGTGGGTTTCAAATGAATATTCAAGAATTACAAACTGTAAAACATTATAATTTACCTTTGAAAATTTTTATTATGAATAATAATTGTTATGGGATTATCAAACAATTTCAAGATTCATATTTTAATAAAAGGTATATAGCAACTGAATCACAAGATTATACTGCTCCTGATTTTGTAAAGGTAGCTAAAGCATATGGTATTAGAGCAATGCGTGCTACTAAAAACAATTATAAAGATGTAATAAATTTGGCAATGCAGGAAACAGGTAGTATATTAGTAGATGTTGTAATTGATAGAGAACAAAAATTAATTCCTAAATTAGAGTATGGTAATCCATTAGAAGATATGTCACCATATCAAACTGATGAGGAAATTAAAAACAACATGTTAATAAAAATGATCCCTAGAAGAGATAATACACAGGGATGGGTAACTTTAAATAAATAAAAATGGCAGCAGATAGCAAAACTAAAAAAACAATTTTAACTTTAAATAAAAATAAAAGAGAGGGTAACACATCTGTTATGGTTACTGCTTATGACTATCCACAATCTAGAATAGCTGATAAATCAGGTGTTGATTGTATATTAGTAGGTGATTCTTTAGGTATGACTACATTAGGTCATAAAACTACTATTCCTGTTACTATGACTGATATGCTTAGATCATGTGAAGCAGTAAGTAGGGGTGCTGATGATGCATTATTAATAGGTGATATGCCCTATATGTCTTATCAACCATCTAATCAAGTAGCCATTGAAAATGCTGGAGATTTTATAAAAGCTGGTATGGACATGGTAAAAGTAGAAGGTGCCATGACTGATAGAATTAAAGCTATATGTGATTCGGGAATATTAGTTATGAGCCATTTAGGTTTGACTCCACATACTAGAGCTAAATTGGGTGGTTATAAAGTACAAGGTAAAACTGCCGAACAAGCTGAAATTGTATTAAATCAAGCTTTAAAATTACAAGATGCTGGATGTTCTGCTTTGTTATTAGAGGCAATGCCTAAAGAACCAGCTGGAATGATAGCACGTGAATTAGATATTCCCGTATTTGGTATTGGTGCCGGTGATGAAGTGGATGGACAACTAGTTATATTCCATGATTTAATGGGATTATTTTGGGAATTTAAATCTAAATTTGTAAAACGTTATTGTGAAGCAGGCCAAATAATGACTGATGCATTAACTGATTATGTTAGAGAAGTAAAAGAAGGAATATTTCCTGCACAAGAAAATTTCTATGAAATCAAAGATGAGGAATTGGAAAAATTATTAGGTGATAAAAAATGGAAATATGAATTAGATAACGATTATTATAATAACCGTAATCACAGTGCTACACCAGTAACTCAAAATAAAACAGTTGTTAAAAGATGAAAATTCTAATTACTGGGGGCAATGGATTTATAGGTAGAAATCTTATAAAAACTTTAAATAAGGAATATGAGATTTTTTCCCCATCATCTTCGGAATTAGATTTAACTTCTACTGAATCTGTAGAAAAATATTTTCAAAATAAATACTTTGATGTAGTAATACATTGTGCCATTAAAGGTGGTAGAAGGAATATTGAGGATTCCGCTTTTACTTTACAACAAAATCTTCAAATGTTTTTTAATTTAATGAGATGTAAAAGACAATTTGATAGATTTATTAATTTTGCGTCCGGGGCTGATTTTGATAAAAGTAAGAATGTAAACCAAAATAATCATTCTTTATCCGAAAGTTTCCCTACTAGTCCTTATGGTATGTCTAAAAATATAATTAGTAGAATACTTAAGGATGCAAGTCGTTGTT
>VTLG01012735.1_pt1 | contig 59759 bp, 65 predicted proteins | sample 4694571 | NCBI WGS metagenome assembly VTLG01 (sample SAMN12604809, study PRJNA352737) | marine metagenome | biome: ENVO:00000447; feature: ENVO:00000209|ENVO:00000569|ENVO:01000036; material: ENVO:00002151; isolation source: viral sequences binned using virsorter ...
GTTGTGCAGGAACTACCTTGGAAGAAGCTGATTTAACATGGGGAGCCAGAGAAGCCGCCGGAGAAATGTACCAACAGCGTCAGGAACGGGGGGATGTGTCTCCCGGACCTACTGCTGGGGCACGGCGACGTGAAATCAGGGCACAGCCCCAAGAGGAAATAGTAGTAGAAGAAACCGAAGAGGTGGATCTCTCCCCGACAGTGGGATTTACACCCCCTCCACTGCCACCACTAACAATGCCACAGGGTCAAGCACCCACCGGTCAAGCTCCACCGTCCACGGACCAAGGTGCTTATGCCGCTGCGTTTCCGTTTGATTCAGTAAGTGAAGTGATCCGTTCCCGACAAGGGTTAGGTTCTTTAGGCTAAATTAGCCAGTTCTTGATATCTTCGCCCAATACCGTCCCGGCAATATCTATCTTACCCCGCAAAGCTTTTAAAATTTTCTCGTCTACGGTGTCAGGACTCACTATATCTACATAGTTAACCGACTTGGTTTGGCCGATCCGGTGTGCCCGGTCTTCTGACTGAAGTCTTGCTTCCAAGTTATACGAATTGCTGTAGTAAATGACAGTGTTAGCCGCAGTCAAAGTAATACCATAACCTCCAGTCTGGGGTTGCCCGATAAAAAAGCGAAGCGGAGAATCCTTTTGTTCAAAAGAAACAATGATCTGTTGCCTTTCCTCCTGCGGAGTCTTGCCTTGGTAAGTAGCGGCTGATCCTACTCCGTACTTCTTGGTAAGAGCCTGATAAATTAATTCGATGTCGTGTATCCAGTAAGCCCAAATAATAACCTTGCCATCCGTTTCCTCCACAATGTCCAACAGCTCTTGTAACCGATTGTTTTTAATCGGTTGCAATTCCCCTTCGTCCGGTTGCAAGAACCCACAAGTTATCTGCTGAAGGCGCATGATCTGGGTAAGCACGTTAACCGTAGAAGCAACTTCTCCGTTCTCAAGTTGAGCCAACGCTAACTTCTTCATTTGCTTATATAATTTCATTTGTTCCGGAGTCAATGGAACATCCCGGCGCATGTAAATCTTCTCAGGAAGATCCAAACAATCTTCTTTTAATATGCGGGAGCTAAATTTATCAAGCTTGTCTCCCAGCTCATCCAACCGTCGATAGCCAAGGATGTGGGGATAAATACGATTAGCACCATGGCGTCTTTCTATCTTCGCATAACGTCCCTGAAACGAATAAAAGCTGCTAAACCCAAGTGCATCCGGGGAAAGAAACGCACACTGCGTGAAAAGATCCATAGGACTTTTTGTGATGGGACTGCCGGTTAAAATACGGCGATACTTTGCAAGCTTGCTCAATTCAATAAGGTTCTTTGTCCGTTGAGCCTTGCGCGTTTTAATCGTGGTGGACTCGTCCACAATAACAAGATTGTTCGGATTAAGAGCAAGAAACTTAGTCGAAGTCTGGATTCCCTTGTTAGTAGAAAAAGCTTCGACGTTCATTACCAGAATACCAAGAAACTTTTCCTCTCGCTTCTCCGGCAAAGCAATCTCGGAAATGTCACGCACAAAACCCTTGGTAAATGTAGGTTGCCAACGCACCACCTTGTGCGGCACCTCGTCACTCAAATGCCGGGGAATTTCCTGCTGCACCCAGGTGTCAAACACTCCCTTCGGTGCGACAATCAAAGCAGTATCAATCTCACCTTTTTCATATAGGTAGGCCATCTGGTCAATCACGACCTTGGATTTTCCTGTTCCCATTTCCATGAACAAGGCCCAGAAATCACGATCCTTCGAGCAATCATAAACATCCAACTGGTGCTGGTACGGCTTTGTTTTAAAATTCATCATTTCTCCTTGCATATGTAATTCTACGCGATTATTATGTGCGTCCGCAAGAGTCGAAAAGGCTCTTTAATCAGGAGACACTAACGATGAATGATCTGTTTGAACAGATGGAAGCTGACGCTGCTTCTAGCGTCGAGACACTTAACACCGAAGGTGTAAAAAGTATCGCGGAAGTCGCCCGACTTCTTCGACAGAAAGACGAAGAAATTGAAAACCTTGAAAAGATTCTCAAGGAAGCTAAAAAAGAACGCGATAAAATCTCTCTCGAAGATCTGCCCTCTCTATTACAAGAAATTGGGATGACCTCTTTTGAACTTGATGACGGTTCCAAAGTCAAAGTGGGTGCCGTCTATGGCGCACACATTAAGGTTGAAAATCGGGAAGAGGCGTTTAATTGGCTACGAGAAAACGCTCACGATGACATCATCAAGAACACGGTGTCCTTACCGTTTGGACGGGGCGAAGACGAGAAGGCCGGAACTTTTATTAAACTGGCACAATCCGAAGGATTTGACGTTGATCAGAAGGCAGAGGTACATCCTTCAACGCTCAAGGCTTTTGTAAAGGAGATGGTGGAAGGGGGACAGGATTTCCCGGACGAGTTATTTGGGGCCTATGTAGGCCATAAAGCGACCATTAAAAGGTAAAAATCAATGACTGACAATAAAACACTAAGCAAGAAAAAAGAAAGCAACGTCATTCCGTTTGACATTGCAAGTTTGGAGGCAGATGCCGGACTAGGCTTGCAGAATGTCACGCAGGAAGACTTGGCTTTACCCTTCCTAAAGATCCTCACAGCCGAGGCTGCTGAAACAATTGGTGGAGAGGCACGGGGTGGCGACATTTATAACACTGTCACCCAGGAAGTATTTAAAGGGGATGTGGGAATTAAAGTAATTCCCTGCATTTACCAACGCCGTTACATCGAATGGGCACCCCAAGGAACACAGGGCGCTCCTCTGAACATTTACACGCCGCAGGACAAGACCGCAGGGAAGATGCCCAACACAGAACAGCGTGGGGACGACCGAACCGACTTCATTGTTGGTTCAGAGAATTACATTGAAAACACAGCCCAGCACTATGTAGTGGTGGTGGACGATGACGGACGCATGGAAACAGGGCTGATTACCATGAAGAAAACGGGACTCAAGAAATCCAAGGCGTGGAATTCGATGATGCAGTCTCGTGTAGAGATGGGCAAACAAGGCCCATTTATTCCACCTTCTTTTGCCTATCTGTACCATCTCACCACTGAGAAGCAAAAGAACGACAAAGGACAGTGGAACACTTGGAAGATTACGCTTGATGGCAAAGTGCCCAGCGCGGACATTTACAACTTCTGCAAAACTTTTGCGCAGTCCATCGAAGAGGGTGACGTAATCGTTAAGCACGAAAGTGATGAGGTTCCTGTTGAAAAGGATGCGGGTGAAGCACCATTCTAGTCTAGCCGGGGGCGCTTCGGTGCCCCCTTTTCCAGAGAATAAAAAATGTCCGATGCAAAACGATTTGCGGCCATTTTCGAGGGACTGGAGCTAGCCTACGGAACCTATCGAATTGACCGAAAACAAAACAACGGGAAGAACACTGGCAAAGCCACCGTAGTTAAAGCCCCACGCACTGACGAGATGTGGGTAAACCACCTCAGTGGTAAGGGCGATGCGCTAGGCATCATTCCGATCAACGAAAACAACCAAGTCACATGGGGTTGCATCGACGTTGACACCTATCCGTTAGATCACACCGAACTAATTCAAAAAATACGCAGGATGAAGCTCCCTTTGGTGGTATGCCGTTCCAAGAGTGGTGGGGCGCACTGCTTTTTATTTGTAGATCAATGGGTTGCAGCCAAAGAGATGCAAGAAGTTTTGCAGCACGTGGCTGCTGCACTGGGCTACGGTGATTGCGAGATTTTTCCCAAACAGATCAAGCTCTTTCTAGAGCGAGGTGATGTCGGCAACTTCTTAAACTTGCCTTTTTATGACGCCGAGGAAGGACTGCGTTATGCCATTAAAGACGATGGTTCCTCCGCCACTCTCCAAGAATTCTTTCAACTGCACCAGACGCACATACAGACGCCTGAGCAGCTTTTAGCTCTTACTATAGAAGATGATCCCAATGTTCCGATAAAAGACGGTCCACCGTGTCTCCAGACTCTCTGTGCGCAAATGATTAGCGAAGGCGGACGCAACAACGGTTTGTTTAATGTGGGAGTCTACTTGCGCAAGGCTTATCCCGACTCTTGGGAGGCTGAAATTCTTGTTTATAACGCCAAATATTTTTCGCCGCCGTTGCCGCTTAACGAAGTTAACGTCGTGGCTAAACAGTTGCAGAAGAAAGAGTACGCCTACATGTGCAAGGATGCTCCGATAAACGCATACTGCAACGCCGAAGTCTGCAAAACCCGTAAGTTCGGGATAGAGGCAGCAGTGTCCGGGGCGACTATCGCTAACCTGCGCAAGTACAACAGCTCTCCGCCCGTATGGTTCATGGACGTGAATGCCCAGCCACTCGAACTGGATACCGAAGCTTTGATGAATCAGGCAGCATTCCAACGAGCTTGCGTAGAACAATTGAACTTTATGCCTCGCTCGGTGACCAAGCCTATTTGGGAAGGGCGAATCAATGCCCTCCTTCTGGAGATGAGTGATACCGATGGTAGCATTGTGGAGGTATCTCAGGACGCCAGTGTCCAAGGTCAGTTCTATGAGTATCTGGAAGAGTTTTGCACAGTGATGCAGAAGGCGGATAACAGGGAAGAAATTCTGCTCCGACGACCCTTTACTGATGACGATGAAGGCAAGACTTATTTCCGCCTCAAAGACTTTGATTCATTCTTGCGGAAAAACAGATTTTTTGAATACAAATCGCATAAAATTGCGCAACGATTACGTGACATCAACGGGGAAGCTACAAGCTTGAAGATCAACGGAAAAGCGACACGAGTATGGGCAATCCCTGCTCACTCTCAACACAGCGGTCAGGTTCCTACGCCACATGACTCGAACGATCAAGTAGCACCTTTTTGATGAAATTCGAGGATACTTAGAATGAAAGTTAAGGTAGAACTAGATGACCACGATTCCGCTGAAACCATTGACTTAATTCAACGCTTAGTTACCGCCCTAGAACGACTGGTGGAGAGATTGGAAGAGGTTCCTGACTCCGCCGGGAAAGAAGATGTTTAGAATTTTTGGTCCCCCGGGTACGGGAAAAACCACGACCCTTTTGAACATGGTGGATCAGGCACTGACCGAGGGAATAAACCCACAGGAAATAGCGTTTCTTGCCTTCACCAGGAAGGCAGCACATGAAGCTCGGGAACGAGCAGCCTTTCGATTTAAACTGGACATGGAGTCTGACCTTTTTTATTTCCGTACTCTCCACTCCTTATCTTACAAGCTACTGAACATCGGCCAACGCGACATCATGCAGAAAAAGCATTATGACGAATTGTCTAAAGAGATTGGCTTTACCCTCAATGCAAAACACCAAGACGAGGTGGGGGAAGATGGTCCGGTGGGAGTAAACGACCACCCGATGCTATCCCTCATAAACCTTTCGCGGCTGAAGAAAACTGCGTTGCACACTGAGTACAACCACACCGAACTACCTTTTACGTGGCATGAGGTGGATTACGTGGCCCGTTCTTATGATGCATACAAGCACAAAAAAGGGTTGGTGGACTACACCGACATGCTTGAACTGTTTGCTCAAAATGCTCACGGGATATGTCCTTCTTTTAAACTGTGCTTTCTTGATGAAGCTCAGGATCTTTCTCCCCTGCAATGGGACATAGCCCATGCGTTAGATAAAAAAGCAGAACGGATGTACGTGGCGGGGGATGATGACCAGTGTCTGTATCGCTGGGCAGGTGCTGACGTGGATCATTTTATAAACCTCCCCGGCGGCTCCGAAGTTCTTGAACAATCTTACCGTATTCCCAAGGCCGTCCATGCTTTGGCTAATAAAATATCGGCCCGTATACACAAACGATTTCCCAAGGTCTATAAACCAAAGGAAGAAAGGGGTCAGGTTACTCGTTTACATTCCCTTGACGGGTTGGACATGAGTGAGGGCACATGGCTGATCATGGCTCAAGCTAACTACATGCTCACCCCGTTGTCTATCCAGTTGAATAGCTTAGGGTTTTTGTTTGAACGCAACGGCTCTCGCTCTATCAGCGAGAAGCTGTCCGTGGCTGTTAACGCATGGGAAGGACTGCGTAAAGGAAGAACAGTTGAACGCGAGGTAGCACAAATAATTTATAACTTCATGTCGGGTAACGGCGGACGAATTGTTCGTGGTAAGAAAAAAATAGTAACAACTGACACTGCAAAACTGTCACTGGCTGATTTGCAGAAACATTATGGCTTACTGGCTACCCAAGACATGGTGTGGCATGAAGCGATGGACAAGATACCACCTTCTGACCGGGCCTACATAACAGCCCTTCTACGGAGGGGCGAGAAGTTTAATGCCAAGCCACGTATCAAACTGTCCACGATCCACGGAACTAAAGGGGGCGAAGCACAAAACGTGGTTCTTTTTCTTGACCTTACCACAGCCGCTTTAAAGGCATCCGGAGATGATCTTCACCGTGTGTTCTATGTCGGTGTTACCAGAACCAAATCCAATTTATACCTCGTTGAGCCAGAGGATTACACACGAGCCTATGACCTATGATCACTTCCATTGAGAAAAAAATTCGGGAAAGAGAAGAGGAAGAACTTTACTCTTTTCTGACTTCAACACAGAGATCTATAGCGGAAAAATTACAGTTTCCCGAGTATGACGAAGAATTTATTAAAGAATACGGAAAGCGTTGTGAGCCAGAAAAATTTAAAGAAATTAATTCGAGAATTGAAGAAAGACGGCGGCGCCGCTGGGAACAAATGTGAAAGTTATGACAGACCTGTCTACCAAAAGCTGCCCAGAGTGCAAAAAAAAATCAGAAGAAGTTCTTAATACGGAGACGAGAAAGCGAGTGGGGTGGTACTGCCCAAGCTGTCGTCATTTTGAGAAAGCAATTTTAAGGGAAACTAAAATATGAAAACTAGACTCCAGATGGCGATGTTCCCGCCGAAGTCGGACTGGTTACCGCCAGAGCATCCGTTTCCAGAAATCTTTGATGCCCCCGAGATAGCGATAGATGTAGAAACCTCTGACCCGGATTTGAAGAGCCGGGGTCCCGGCTGGCCGACCAAGAACGGCGAAATTGTGGGTTATGCCATTGCCGTCCCCGGATGGAAGGGCTATTTCCCTGTCGGCCACGTTGGTGGCGGCAACATGGACGCAAGGCAGATAAACAAGTATTTAAAGAAAGTCTTTGCCTCACCTGGGGATAAGATAATGCACAACGCCCAATATGATCTGGGCTGGATCAGGGCCATGGGCTTTGAAGTCAACGGACGCATCATCGACACCATGATGACCTGTGCGCTGATCGATGAAAACCGCTTCAGCTATTCCCTCAACGCCATTTGTTATGACCTGCTTGGAAAAACCAAATCCGAGAAGACTCTGGTGGAAGCTGCCCGGGAGTTTGGCGTCGATCCAAAAGGCGAGATGTATAAGCTCCCGGCTATGTATGTCGGCCCCTACGCCGAGGTAGATGCGGAGATCACCCTCGAACTGTGGCAGCATCTTAAAACCTTGTTAACCAAGGAAGACTTATGGGATATCTGGAACCTTGAAACTTCCCTGCTGCCCCATCTGGTAAGCATGACTGAACTGGGTATCCGCATAGACATGGACGAAGCGGAACGCAGTAAACAGGCATTGTTTAAACGCGAGAAGGAAACCCTGCGGGAAATAAAGAGGGTTGCGGGGAGTGGCGTGGAGATATGGGCTGCTGCCAGTATCGCTACGGCGTTTGATGCAGCGGGGCTGTCTTATCCCAAGACGGACAAGGGCGCTCCTTCCTTTACCAAGGCTTTTCTGACCGAACACCCACACAAGCTGCCCCAGTTAATCGTGCAAGCCCGAAATCTGAACAAGGTACACGGCACTTTTCTCGACTCCATCCTCAAGCATGTCCACAACGGACGCATCCATAGCCATATAAATCAAGTGAGATCCAGCGACGGGGGGACCGTCAGCGGGAGAATAAGCATGCAAAGCCCAAATCTTCAGCAGTTGCCGAGTCGTGACCCTGAACTGGGACCCATGATACGTCGGTTGTTTCTTCCCGAAGAAGGACGCCAGTGGGCGGCAATTGATTTCAGCCAGCAAGAGCCACGCATAATGACCCATTACGCCAAGGTGTTCAGTGACTTCAGGAAGGAAACGATGCCCGGGTTGGATGCTTTCATTAAGGAGTACCAGGATAACCCCAAGGCTGACTTCCACAGCATGGTAGCCGAAATGGCTGGCATCGACAGGAAACGTGGGAAAACTATCTCGCTAGCCCTCCTCTATGGCATGGGCATCAAGAAATTGGCGGTGGAACTGGGCATAAGTGATGAAGACGCCAAACAATTGACGGAGGAATACCACGAGAAAGTCCCGTTTGTGAAAATGCTCACCAAGGGCGTACAGAAAAGACTCGAAGATCCACGCTCCTCCGGCAGCATTCGCTCCCTAAAAGGACGCAAATGCCGTTTCGACCTCTGGGAACCAGCTACTTTTGAAATGCACAAGGCGTTGCCTAAAGAAGAAGCAATCGCGGCCCACGGTCCAACGACCCGGCTCAAGAGAAGTTACACCTATAAGGCTTTGAACCGTTTAATCCAAGCGAGTGCGGCGGACCAGACCAAGCAAGCCATGGTGGATGTGTGCGAGGCCGGGGAGATTCCCCTTCTCCAGATACATGATGAGCTGGCTTTCTCCGTGGAGGATAAACGCCATGCCGAAATATTGGCTACGGTGATGGAAAACGCCATAGAATTGACGGTTCCTAACCACTGTGACATAGAAATGGGGCCTTCGTGGGGCGAAGCGGTAGAAAATTAATATATTGTTTTATATAATCGCAGACAGGGAGGATAAACATGAACCTAAATAAATGGAAATCCGTGCTGCTTCCTCGGGAAGTCTACGAGGAAATTAAAATCATTGCCAAAGTGGAAGGACGTACTATTTCTGGACAGACAAAAATTATCTTTGCCGACTGGAAAGACAGCAACCTGTCGGAAAAAGACAAGGAATACATAGCGGCAGAGCTGGTACAAAATAAACCCCAGACTGTTCCCGATAACCCCACTAATTCTTTTTCGGTGTAGGTATGAGCGCAATCGAGCAAGGGTTGCGCCAAGCCCTTGAAAAACTTCAGAAAGATCTGTCCACAACCAACACGGCCCATGCAAGCGACCTGAAAAAGGCCAAGCTATGGGCAGAACTGCTGCACCAAAGAAACAAAACTAGTGGCAACGCAAAAGATGGGGGTCCACCAGTAATAAAGGAAGCCAAGCCGTAAGGCCAAGCTTTCTCTCGCAATCAGCACAAAGGGCTATTTCTACCTCTGTCTCTCCCAAAGTAACCAGTCTGCTCAGAAAAACATCCAGTTCAAATTCCTGCTCACAGCGTGAGCAGTTAAAAGAATATCCTGGGCAGTCTTTACTACTGTTCGAGTCGAGTTCCACGGTATAGCCAGTCCCTTACGGTGTCGATAGGTATCTCAAAACGGGCCGCGATCCACGCCACTGAGCGTTTTTCCACTCTCCTAGCGTAACGCACCGCTTCAACGGTTTCAAAAGAATACTTTTTCTTCATCTTTTTTCCCAAGGTGTGTTGTATCTGGGCGCTACCATAGCACACCTGTGGTTGCTATTCCACATTGGGTATGGGACAATCGTGCTATTAAAGTGGGAGACACACATGAAACAAGCGCACAACGACGAAATTCCTGAATGGGATGAACCTTTGATTGAATTCAGTCCACCCGACCAAGATCCAAGTGCAGAAGACAAGGAATATGACGCCCTTCGCAGCCAACAGCTAATCAATGACACCAACGCCGTCTGCCGAATACTTCGCACCCATCCCCTCGACCCTGAGAAGATGGTCAGCGAATTGGTTGCTTACGTTGACAGCGTTCGGCGCTTTGGCTAACCTGAAACAAGAATTCTAGCTAGCTCCTAGAAGGGACGACCCTGATTTGGTATCCTTCCCCGGTATCAAGTCAGGGTTTTTTTTATGGAACACAACATCGAAATGCTAACCCGCGCCGCGAAGCTTGCAGAAGCGGCCTATGATGACACCATCCCCGGCGCACAAAAATTTGAAAACAAACGCACTTCCACCACCGCTTTCCTGCTCCGCAATCCCCAGAAGGGTGAAGACTGGGTAGTGTTCAAAGGCACCGCTGAGAAAAAAGACTGGGCCTTCAACCTCCTCTTCTTTTTTATTCCGGTCAAAAAAGCGTGGATACATCTGGGTTTCTATCTCGCCCAGCAAGGTGTCTGGAAGGACATCCGTGAACAACTGAACCCTGCCAACAAGACCGTACTTGTGGGCCACTCACTCGGGGGTGCCTGTGCCGAGGTATCCGCCCACTTGTGCCGAGAGTTCAGCGATCTGCATCTCTTTGCTTTGGGAAAGCCCAACACCTTCTCAAAATTTAAAAAATGCCGCATGGATCACCTGAAATCTTTTTATTCCATCGTACACGGCAGTGACGTGGTTGCCAGGATACCTCGGGTAGGCTACCGGCCTTCCAGTGGCAAAAACCTGAAACAACTCTGGTTTTCCAACGCCGGAGAAGACTACATCAACCCTTCAAAAGAGTTGAAAGTAGCGGACTGGTCTGTAAAAGACAGCGTCGAAGACCACATGATGACGGGCTACTGTCAACGGATCGCCTCCTTCTGCACCGACTGCCTTAAAACATCACTCGCTGCCCACGACACCGAGATGCAGAGGGCAAGTAACCATCGTCGTAAACGACGCGACAAAAAGAGGAAACGCAAACATGGCTAAGAAATGGATACAGAAGGCAATTAAAAATCCCGGGGCACTTCGTAAAAAGCTCGGGGTCAAAGGCAAGAAAACCATCTCTGCCAAACAGCTCAACAAGGCAGCGAAGTCCAAAAACCCCACCACCCGCCGACAGGCAAATCTGGCGAAGACGCTCAGTAAGATGCGCCGCAAGTAGGCCCTTCGTAAGTCCTTGATTTTAAAGGGAAATCTTTTTACTTGCATATCCACATAAAGTATGCTATCATAGTGTGTGGCTCAAAGTAATACCCGGGCCACCTTGATGTTCCACGTGGAACATCTCGAAGTTGTTTAACAATTAAACGTAAAATAATTTTTCCGCGAAAGCGGGAAGGAGCTAGTGTTATGAAAACGACTTTACAAAAGCTTATAGAAAAGACGTTGATGTTGGAACGAAACAGCCAGTTTACCGTCTGCACTTTAGACGAGGGCTTGGTAATTGGTTTGGGAAGTGTCGAAAGCGATAACTTTTCATTTACCCCCATAGCCCAACTGTTGTCGCACGAAGACATCGGGGAGTTGCAAGAAAGTCAGGAGATCCAGATAGGCTGGACAGGAGTTACCAACGTCCTATTGGAGATGGCAAGGAAAGAGCTTGTCGGCAAACTGCCCGAAGACTTTGAAGCAGATGTTCAGCACCCAGCCCTCACGGATGAAGCGATTGACCACTATCAGAAGGAAATCGCCAAGGCTGAAGAAGCATTCCAAAAGGAATCAGCATGAAACTTAAAGAGATGGATAGGGAAATTGCTGAAAAGCTAGGGATACTGGATGAATGGAAAAAGGAAAACAGCAAACCGCGTCAGGGACGTTTTAGCATGGAGCAAGTTCGATCCAACGCCGTGCGCGTTCTGAACGTGATTGCTCCCCTGACACAGGCCGAACGCAAACGTGTTCTTGCCCACGCCTTACGCCTTAACGAAGTGTAAGCCCACGGCCCCGGGGCAACCCGGGGCATTCCCCGCTTTCGCGGGAAGGAGGCTGAAGAATGAAAAAACTATTCACCCACGAAGGGGAAAAAGCCATGACGGCTTCGGCCCTTGTTAAACTCACCGAACCTTCGGGCAGCGTCGGCCCACGCATATACCGCGTTATCCTAGACGGCGAAGACGCCGCTGAAATCAACCAGAAAATAGCCGATTATGTGGAAAGTCTGAAACCTCATTACACCCACCTCCATAAGGTGGAACCCGACATCGAATGGGAAATCTTTTGCGACGGGGAATGCATTGGGATCGGTTGCATAAAACCCTCTATATAGCTGTGGCTGGAGAAATATTTTTTTTATTTTTTTTAAAAAATAGCCGTAACTGGTGTAACGGCGTAACCAATGGGCCGGGGACCACGAACCACGGGGCTTTTGGCGGTTACGGCAAGGTTACACGGTTATGTTTTAGTAACTAGACAAGCTTAATTTCAATATTCCGTTTATGCGTTTTGAAATCGTTTTTTATTTTTTTTATTTCTCTGGCTACAGCTATATAGGAGAGTTTTGACAAAGCCCCCCTACCCACATAAACTTCCGCCATGAATAACAGTAAAGCCTTGTGCGCTAGACCAAAAAAAATCAGCAAGCGTGTTCCGCTTGAGCATAAAAAACTAACTCGAAAGCAGGAGCTGTTTGTTAAAGAGCTTGTGTCTAAGGATGGTCAGATAACTAAACGGGATGCGGCGATCAATGCTGGATATCCGGCTGGATCTGCTCATAGCCGTGCTACCGAATTAACAAATCCTGTTCGCTCCCCGCATGTTGTCAAAGCAATTCGTATTTACAGGGCTGAATTGGATGCCCGATTTGCGGTTGACTACAAACGTCATATTCGTAAATTGGCAGAGCTTGGGGAAAAAGCAGAAGAAGCAGGGAACTGGCAAGCGGCGATAGCTGCCGAGAAATTCCGAGGTCAGGCAGAAGGCAATATTTATATCAGTAAGTCCGAAGTGCGGCATGGCAGCATAGATTCCATGAGCCGTGACGAAGTATTGAAAGCCTTGCAGGAGTTGAAAGAAGCTTATGGTTCAAACAATTCCGTGGGAGTTAAGTCAGAAGAAGCAGAGGAAGAAGCCTCAGACAGAGAGCAAAGTCTGGATTCAGTTCAAGACGGCAGTCAAGAAGCTGCAACCGAGCTGGAAACTCACGCGGCTTGAGACTTGGAGCTTGCCAGGTGTTCCCGATGTCCTGATTCTAGACCAGAAAGCCACCTTCCAGCTAGTTGAACTAAAGTACACCCGTACAAATGCTGTTCGTGTTAGCCCCCACCAAGTTAGTTTCCTGTCGGCTCATTCCGAGGGCTTAGTTTGGCTGCTGGTTAAAAGAGATCCGATCAGTGCGCCAGCCCAGTATTATCTATATCGTGGTGATGCCGTTATGGACGTTGCCATGGAGGGTTTAACGGTTGAACCTTATTTTCTGGGAGACTCAATAGATTCGGTCATTGAGTTGATTGGAACACACTGAAGAAGTATACTTTGTGTGGAAACTCAAAAAGGAAATCGTATGTTTTTTTTACTCAATTGGCTGGAAAATTTGAATAAACCGGAATCCCCTGAGGATTTGAAAAAACGACTGCAACGGCGGATTGCAAAGAATAAAACAAAAATTAAACCTCGTGAAAGAGAAGAAAAATAATAAAAATCAAGGGGCTTTGCGCCCCTTTTTTTGTTCCAATTACCACATAAAAATCATATAATCAAATGGATGAAAACTTTAACTAGGAGCTACTTATGCAAACTGCAATAAATTTAAACGCGCTAGAACTAGCTGCAAAAGAAAACAATTTGGTGAGCTTTAATCCCGAAGTAATTGGGGTGTTAGGTTTGACCAAAACAATGCTGGATAAATCAATCATTGATGCCAATGAAAGTATCCGTCGATTGGCTATGCTTTTCCACGTCGATTATGACGAATTAAAAGCAGGTGAAAGACGAAAGATACCTGCTCTGTTTTCAACCGGGACTGAAAGCATAGTCACTTTTTACAAGACAGCCCGGGGCGATCGCCGCATCTCTATTCAAAAAATCAACAAGGAAGCTAGCGCCGGAAATACCCTGAATTTGACCTATGCGCATTCAGCAGACGGCACTCTCATTCTTGTAGTCAAAGTGAAGGAATAGAACTTTTATAAATTTCTATGAAATCCGCATAAAGTATGCGACAATACGGGTGGGGCAATTCGGCCCTATTTAGGAGCTAGTTATGCATACTATAGAAAATGAAGATAGAACCCTGTCTCGTTTCATTGAAACGGTGCAGGAGCAGGAAAATCGGAAACAGGATTTTCTCGCTAATACGGCGCATTTGCAATTCCGCACTATCGCTGAAAATGATGCAGAGCCTACCAGCCAGATCATCATGGAAGCCAGCGGCGGTTTGCCCACGACTATACTGGATTGCAACAAAGTTGCCCGGGATCAGATTGCATCGAAGGCCGGGATCGACGTTCGGACTTTCGAGCGTTTCCGCACTCATTACCCCCAGCAGTTTGACCCGCTTATCAACGAAGTATTCCAGCGTGAACCAGCCCAGCGAATGATTCGCACCTATATGGACAGTGGCGATAGAGGTACTGCCAGGGCGGTTGTTTCCGACAAATTCAAGACCTTCGACAACATCCATTTGGTTAAGGCAGCTCTACCGCAGTTACTGGATTCTGATGCGCAGTGGAAAATCGTTAACGGCGATGTTACAGATATGCGAATGTATTTGCGGTTGAGGTCAGAAGTAATCACCGGAGAGGGAGCGGGGGTTGGTGATATCATGGCACTTGGACTCGGACTGTCTAATAGTGAAGTAGGCCACGGCAGCGTGTCTGTATTTCAAATGTGGTTTACGCTTCGCTGCCTGAATGGAATGCAAACTGGTCAGAACCATCGAAGCACCCATATCACAAGTGCTAGGGCAGAGACTGATACTTGGGGTTTGTTAACTGACGAAGCAAAGGACGCCGACAACCACGCGCTTGAATTGAAAGTGCGTGATCTGGTAGCAGGGTTTTCCAGTCGAGATGCTTTCGACGAAGTGCTTGAGAAAATGCGCCTAGCGGGTGAAGATAAAATCGAAGGATCACCTAACCAAGCCGTCGAAGCACTGGGCAAAGTGTTGCAACTCACCAAGAAAGATACCGGTAATGTATTAGACGGTTTGCTAGCCACTATTGGTCAAGCTGGTTATGCTGGCAAACCTGTCAGCCGCGCCACCATGGTCAACGCAGTTACAGCGGTGGCGAATACTGTGCAGCCCGATGACGTAGACGAATGGCAAAAGTTAGGCGGTAGAGTTCTGGAGTTACCAAAGTCAGATTGGCAGCGGGTAGCATTAGCTGCTTAGTTGATTGATTGAGCATTTAACCCCGCCCCGGCGGGGTTTTTTGTGTCTGGCATTTGCCCACATATGCGCTTATAATGTGTGTACTGTTCAATCAATAGGAGCTAGCACGATGGAATTAAAAGTCTCAACTATGACCGGTAAAATGCAGCATATACCGGCTATAAATACGAACACCTTAACAAATCCGTTTTGCATTAAAATGCACGAAAGCGAAAACCCGAACAGCATTTGTGCAAATTGCTATTCGCATGAAATGCTTAACGGGCACCGTAAAAACTGCGCTCCCGTATGGCAGCGAAACAGTGATTTGCTTTCTTGTTCTCTTTTATCCGATGAGCAAATTCCCGTTATTAATTCGCACTCTTTCCGATTCCATGGTCATGGCGAGTTACTTAACCTTACTCACTTTATCAATTTCTGCCGCATTGCCCTAAAAAACCCGAATTGCACGTTTGCACTCTGGACTAAACGCCACAAACTTATAACGCGGCCGGATGCTAGGTTGAACCCGGCCATGCATCGGCCTAGTAACCTGATCTTGATTTATTCGAATCCGACAATAGACAAGATAATGGATAAGCCTCCCGCTGGATTTGATAAAGTTTTCAACAACACCAGCACCTTGACGGAAGAGGATAACTGCTCTGGTCGCAAGTGTATCGACTGTCTGCAATGCTACCGTCTCGACTCCGGCGTTGATGTCATAATCGAAAAGGTAAAATAATAGTTAAATCAACGGGGGGTGGTCACTGGCTCTTGATCCATTTTTATTGAGCCATCCCCCCGGACCCCTGAACCATCGAACCCGGCCCTTGTGCCGGGTTTTTTGTGCCTTGGATCTTGTGCCATGGTTCGCGAACCATGCGCCCCCGCCAGTGCAACGTCGCCTCTGGCGGGCGGGGGCGGGCTATGGTATGCGCTGGTTGTGTGGTAATATTGGGTTTCTGTTTAATAGATAGATAGGAGCTAACGGTATGAAGAAATACAGAATATTTCACCGCGAATGGTGGAAAGAAAATCCCGAATGGCCGAATGGCCTCGAGCCGCACATCGGGAAGTCGAGGAAAATAGGTGAAGCTGACACACAGACAGAAGCACGTGAGATGTGCGCCGAGTGGAACAAAAAACGTAACGGACGGTTTAAAAAAAACAGGCTGTCGGATAAAGCCGAATTTACATCCAACTGGGACGAACTCGAGGCTTAGAAAATGTCAGATAACTTAAAAGATGCGCTTAAACGGTTGCAGACAATTGACCGAAAAAGAGCGGAATTAACTGAGGAGCTAGAAAGGTCGCTAGCTATTAGAGAATTGATCGGCCTAAGTGTTAAGAGTACGGAGACTTTAAAAGCCCACATTATTAAACCTTCTGGAGTGAGCCCTTCAGGACTGAAAAAGGGGTATATTTTTCGCATTACTAGAGAGGATGGCAGTTATACCGATAGGCCACTAAACGAAGTCCCTAAGATACTGGGCGGAACTAAGGAGTGCGTGCTTAGATAGTCGCCAGGTTATTTTGATATCAAACCCCGCCTAGTGCGGGGTTTTTTTTTGGCCTTGGGCAATGACCATAGGGTAATTGTTAGGGTTAACCCCATACTAGGTGTTATGAAAAGTTGGCATGAAAATAGCGTGCTTTTATGGCACGCCCCCTGCCATGGCAAAATGGACAATAGACATATTGCAGGGGGCGTGGGTAGTGTATGCGCTAGGTGTGTGGTACTATTGTGTTTCTGTTAATTGAAGAGGAGCTAGACGATGGGATATCTATTTGAAGAAGTTGATCAGTTAGATACACGGGTGTTTGATCTCTTTTCCAATGGAATCGGAAGAGGAGAAGGGAAGGAGATTCGTCATCTGTTTGCGGGATACGATGATCTGGAAATGTTGCGTTCTTACATTAGAGCTTGCGGCGTTGATCAACCCGACTCACTAATCATGTTGGTAGTCGCTACTGTTCGCAATGTGCTTGATGATGAATTAAAGGAGCTAGAAAATGAAAGAGGATAAATTTGAAAAGATCGCAACCGTTGCGAAACACTGGGGCGAGAAGTTAGGTTTCGAGGGAATGGATATTCTAGATTTGATTATCGACATTGACGTGGTTAATGATCTCCATGACTTGCGTCTCGATGACATGTTAGCGGATCTCGACTCGCACCACGTTGCCCATGATGTCGCAGGGATCTGGAATAACTTGGATCGTAAATCTAAAACCTTACGCAATGACTGGACGCCTCGATTCAGCCGCCAGTAGTCCCCTGGCATTTTTGATATCAACCCCGCTTCGGCGGGGTTTTTTTTGTCTCATTTTTATGCACATAAAATGCGACCTGACCCCTCCCTCCGCTATCGCGAAACACCCGCGCTTCTTAACAGCGCGATAGCGGAGGGAGGGGGGAAGAGGTTGGTGTATGCGCTAGGTGTGTGGTAATATTGTGGTTCTGTTTAATTGATTGGAGCTAGAAAGATGACTAAAGAAATAGAACAAGCAGGTGAGGGTATTATCCTCATTGAAGATACAAAAGGCAGAAGTCATTACGATGTGCGAATTTGTTTCGGCATTGCATTCTACGAGTTAGAAGAAGATGCAAACAGAGCGACAGAGTTGACCAAAAAGCGCGGCAATTGTTACAACGGCGGTATGTTTCACGGAATGCCTTGTGGTAGAGAGACGACGTGGGACTACACCGATGACGATGGGGTGAAGTGGTTGGGTGTCACTTTCTAGTCCCTGGTTCTTTTGATATCAAAGCCCGCTTCGGCGGGCTTTTTTGTGTGTATGCAATATTAATGTGCTATACTGATTTTTCAATCAATTGATTAGGAGCTAGAACGATGAACGACGAAACAAAAACAGAGCCGACTTCTTTTACTATTCCTGTATATGTGGATGTCTGGAAGAGTAGCCTCCGGGAATATCTTGGTGGAGATAAGAACAGTCTTGACCATAATGTCACGATGCACGTTGGCACAACCCCAACCGATTACAATGAGTATTACGAATATATTCCGGTGGGATTAGTCACCGTCAATATACCTCCGAAGGATCAGCGCATTCAATCGGAGCTGCTGGCTCTCGATGTCGCCATCGAAGCAGAGAAGGAGCGCAGCATCCAGAAGCTAGAAGATCTGACCGAGCGCAGGAAGCAGTTACTGGCTCTTCCTTATTTGGAGGAAGAGTAAGCCCCCTGGTCAATGCCTTACTAAGCCCGCTTCGGCGGGCTTTTTTTTGTGCAGGATTTTAGCCTCACACTGAATCTATGGGTGCCGCGTGTCACACTTTACGCATGTAAAGTGCGACCTGACCCCTCCCCCGTCCAGTGAAACGGTAGGCAACGCCGTAGGACGGGGGAGGGGGGTGAGTAGGGACTCCGGAATAGAGGCTAAGTGAGAAGGAGGAGAAGAGGGTCAGCAGGAGGAAAGAGGGCAGAGCAGGGGATTTCCCTCGGAGCGGCTTCGGGGCATGTTTGTCTCAAACAATTCAATAAAAATTTTTTTAGAAAAAAATTACGAATATCGTATATAATTGCATACCTCAACAAAAACACTAAAGGAAACCTATGGAAGATGGCATTTTGTTAGCAGATGGTTTTGAAGAAGCCCTTATAGGCGTGGGCCGTCGTTGTGGATGCCCGGATATTGCGGTGTACGACACAGACAAATGTATTGACGTTTTAATGGAACAAGGCATGGACCGTGAGGAAGCCATAGAGTATTTTGAATTTAACGTGGTAGGTGCTTGGATGGGTGACAAAACTCCTGTGTTCATGGGACCCCCGGATGGATGACGCTGAAGAGAAGATACTCAAGCTTGAGCTGCGGTTAGCGCAGCTTGATCGGGTTGAGCAATGCCAGGGAGATTTTCTTACTTTTGTTCGTGCTATGTGGCCCGAGTTTATTACCGGTAAACACCACGAAATTATTGCGGAGAAGCTTGATCGGGTGGCTTCGGGCGAATTGAAGCGCCTGATTGTCAACATGCCGCCGCGTCATACCAAGAGTGAGTTTGCTTCTTTCTTGTTTCCTGCATGGATGATCGGGAAAAATCCTGCGATGAAAATTATTCAAGCCACGCACACCACGGAACTTGCGGTAGGTTTTGGTCGTAAGGTTAAGAATCTTCTTGAGCGTGATGATTATCAGGATGTGTTTCCGGATTCCCGGTTATCTGCTGATTCCAAGGCTTCTGGGCGGTGGGACACGGCTCGTGGAGGGATGTACTACGCGGTTGGTGTTGGTTCAAACTTGGCGGGTCGTGGTGGTGATTTGATTGTTATTGATGATCCGCATTCTGAGCAGACGGCGATGTCGGCTAATGGGTTTGATGACGCATGGGACTGGTACACCGGTGGTCCTCGTCAGCGTTTGCAGCCCGGTGGAGCGATAGTTTTGGTGATGACGCGCTGGTCGGACAAGGATCTGACCGGGCAATTGATTCGTGCGCAGGGAAGGGAGCGTGACGCTGATCAGTGGGAAGTGGTTGAGTTACCGGCTTTGATGCCTTCTGGAAAAGCGTGTTGGCCTCAATACTGGCCGACCAAGGACCTTGAGGCGGTAAAGGCGTCTATTCCTGTTAGCAAGTGGAATGCGCAGTACCAGCAGAACCCCACTGGTGATGAGACGGCCATTTTGAAGCGTGAGTGGTGGAAGTTGTGGGAAAAGGAGAAGGTTCCTAATCTGGAGTATGTAATTCAGAGTTATGACACGGCGTTTAGCAAGAAAGAGACAGCGGACTTTAGTGCGATAACGACGTGGGGTGTTTTTTATCCTGACGAGGGAGGGACGCCTAATTTGATTTTGCTGGATTCGCAGAAGGGTCGTTGGGATTTTCCGGAGTTAAAAACGAAGGCGTTTGACTTGTACAAGTTCTGGGACCCTGAGACGGTGATCATTGAGGCGAAGGCGACGGGAATGCCCTTGACTCACGAACTACGGAACATGGGGATACCTGTTGTCAACTTTACCCCTTCTAGGGGAAATGATAAATTGTCGAGGGTTCACAGTGTAGCTCCTTTGTTTGAAAGCGGGATGATTTGGGCGCCGGAGCAGAAGTGGGCGGAAGAGCTTATTGAGGAATGTGCAGCATTTCCTTATGGTGAATTTGATGATCTGGTGGACAGTACCACACAGGCGTTGATGCGTTATCGTCAGGGGAATTTTGTGCAGTTGCCAAGTGACGACTGGGACACACCGGAGCCTAGTCGTATTCAATATTACGGATAGCGTGCATGCCTGAAGAAATTCCAGTTACAGAGATTGTGGTTACTGCCAAGCGGCCAACTAAAGAAGGCATCCCCGGCTTATTTACACCCGAGGAGCTGGCCTTGGCTCGTGAGGCTTCGCACCAGTGGGCTGATCAGGAAATGCTGGCTGATATTTACCGCCGCGTGGACCCTTCGGTACATCCGGGTGGGGAGTACGGGTTATTCCCGGCCATTGGACAGAGCCGTGACGGCGGTGCGCGGTACAAAGGTGTTAATGTTGGAGTGGGAGATTCTTATGTAACGGGACAATTGGGGACGTACCTGAGCGAGGGAAATCCTGTTGACGAAGAAGGGTATGTGTACTCGGAAAAAGGTTATCCGCTTGTTTCGCAAGTTTTAATGCAAGATGGTCAGGACCCTCTTAAACCCGGCGAGATTTTTTTTCAACAGTTCTACGGGGGACAGAACCCTTTTCTTTATGCAACACAAGAAAATATCGAAGAGCCTTCAGATACCCTTATTCACGAATTCTTTCATCGTGCAGTAGATGCACCTTGGTACGAGGATTTTAAAAAATTTGCCGAGGAAGAACTTACTTCTTTAGAAAGCATTTATGCCGATAGGGTTGGCGGAACATCTGAAGAAGACACGGCACGAACTATTAGTAAGTTAGCTAAAGGACGTCCACCAGAAGAACTGCGCGATTACTCTTTTGCCCTATCCGGATCGGGTAACCTAAAGGCTTTAGAAAGTTTGGACGGCACGTTACGTCGTTTTTTTACCCCGGAACGCCAAGAGCAATACAACCTCCGGATACCTTTAAAAGCGTCCCAACCAAATAGTAGTGAGGAGAATACGGGTCTTTTTGACATTTTTACTACTCTTCCGGCCATGCTATTAGAAAAAGTTCCGGAACTTTTGGGTTTTGATAAAACCGGCGCTGGACCTGTCGAAGTACCGGAAGAGTTTTATGGGGCTGCTTTGCCTATGGCTGGTGGCGGGGACCCTTCGTTGGGAAGTTCCTACTTGCTCCCTGATCCGGGATTTCAGGAAGGTGGTGCAGCAGAAGGAGGCGATCCAACACTGGGTGATATGTATCGCTCGGAGGGTTCCCAGAATTCAGGTGGAGGTGACGACGGAAGGAATCCGGCGGCAGAGTTCCTTGACACATGGACCACGATCCTAAACGCGGGACACGCGGATCAAATACGTGTTATTCAGGAAGCGATGGCGACGGAAGGGGCAGAAGCAGAACAGATACATGAGTTTTTAACCGCTGCCCAAGGACAGATTGAAGCTGCTTTAAGAAGTTGTGCCCAAGGAGGAAGCCTTTATAACGTAGCTACCGGACAGTGTTGGCCCAGCAACGTAACACCTGGAGAAAACGATCTGGTCTTTGGGTTGGACAATCTTTCAGGCGCATTAAACGAGGCTATGTCCAGCCAAGTGTTTGGGAGTTTGGTAGAAAATGCTTATAACCAAGCCACAGGAAACCAGACTCCGACATTGACCACCCCCGAGCAAAAATGGGAAACGTGGAATGATTTTTTAGATAACTATGAGCCTTCTGATGATCTGAATGCAGACATACAGGACGTAGCGGAAAAGGCCATTGAGATTTTCGGGTATGGAACCGACGCGGGAAAAGAAGCGTTTCTGGTGGCAGCGGCACAAGCGGGTCTGAGTTCCGAGCAGATAGCCCAAGCCACAGGGACCACGGTTGACGCGATTCTGGACAATCTCCCTGAAATCAGCCCGATAGATTATGCCAAGGAAGCAGTCACTGCCGTGGTTGAAGCCATAAAAAAGGCCGACGGAGCTTGTATTGTGGGTCTTGATGGAAACGTAACCTGTGATTTCACATGGGGAGGTCAGCCTCCTTTTGGTACTGGGCAGCAGACCGGGGTTCCGGTATGGAAGATCCCCGGCACTAACACCACCGTAGGGGTAGACACCGGCTATAACATTTTGAATGCGGTTTTAGGGGCTATATCCCCCGAAGGTGGGGGACGACCATGGGAGGATTTACCCGAGATAATATATGGTGCGGTTCTTGGTGAGATCAAAGGAACTCTCAGCGACACGGTAAAAGAAGAAATATATAACGCTGTACTGAGTGTGGCTGATGATAGCGGAAATATAGATATCGGCGTTGATTTGAAGAAAAATTGTTATAACGCCGACGGGACAATAACACAGGTTTTAGCGGGTCAGAGTTGTCCGACGGGTACTTCCGAGACAGCGCCGGTGGTTACACCGACCACCACCCCTCCTGGTCCTGAAACTCTTTGCACACAGTCCGGTGGGTCATGGGAAAACGGCGCGTGTGTATGCCCAGCCAAATCCAAATTGGAGAATGGTCAGTGCATGGCGGATACCATAAACGTAGATGCACAGAAAGACGAATGTGAAGCCGCAGGAAATACATGGAATGAGCAGGAGCAGAAATGTTACTTAGCTGATCAAACGGTTAGTGCCGCACAAACAAAATGCACCGAATCAGGTGGTACGTGGGATAACGGGGTATGTAATTGCGGAAATGACCCTACTATTGAATTAGTTAACGGGCAATGCCTCGTAAAAGACGGTTCTTTTCGCACTCCGGAAGAAGTTTGCGTAACAAACAGAGATGGAACGGCTACCGGAAACACGTGGGAAAACGGGCAATGCGTTGGACGTGCGGCAGGAACGGAAACACTCTCGGATCAACAAAGATGTGAAGCTAACGGGAACACGTGGAACGAAGCTACCAAAACATGCATAACGGCTGGCGGGGTGGTTAACGACGACGACGCGGAAGAACAGTGTAAAACTCAAGGGGGTAACTATTACTGGAACCGTAACAACCAGACTTGTGTAAACCGGTGTCCAGGTGGTGGGACCTATAACGAAGCAAAAGGCGCTTGCGAAACTATTGCTACTGGCGACGACTGTCAGATTGTTGAAGGCGTTCAGTATGTAAAGAACACTGAAGGGGTATGTGTACCTCCTTCAGATGGCGACGACTGTCAGATTGTTGAAGGCGTTCAGTATGTAAAGAACACTGAAGGGGTATGTGTACCTCCTTCAAATGGTGGCGGCTGTCCTCCGGGTAAAGAATTATTTAATAACGACTGTGTAGATGAATGTGCTAGTGATGAAACACGTAATACTACAACCGGAGTTTGTGAAAAGGGGGGCGGAGGGCTTACTTGTCCCACTCACGCTTATGACGATGACGGTGTTTGCAAATGTACCGGTGGCTACGAACCGGTTTATACCGACGGTGTATTAACCGCCTGTACGAAAATAGACCCGGGGTGTCCTACTAACGGTGTAATAAATGAGTTGGGGGAGTGTGTTTGTAAAGAAGGGTTTACTCCGGGTTATACCGACGGTGTATTAACGTCCTGTACTAAGGGCAACGGCGATAACGGGAATGGAGAAAATGGCGATAACGGGAATGGAGAAAATGGCGATGCTTGTCCCGCCAATTCTACTCTTAACGACGACGGTGTATGTGTTTGTAATACCGGTTATTCTCCGTCTACGGATTCCGATGGGGTAATGACTTGTTCGTTGGATTACCCGGCGAATGATTGTAGTAATCCTGCGTATGCCGCGACTCATGTTGCCGAGTGCGGGAACTGCGATGATAAGGAATATGCCGAGGCTAATCCTCAAATATGTGGTATAACGGACGGCGATCCTTACACAAGGCCTTATGCAACTTTTGAAGGTGTGGACATGGTACGACCTCCTTGGGTAACACCCGAAGATGTAAGGATAGATCGTTATCCAGCAACAGAACCTAGCACTTATTCTACTCTACCTGCCCCGGCTGGTAGTTATGAGTATGGAATCAGCTCCTTGGCCCGTCGTCCGCAGGACATTCGTGAGGCGGTATCGGTGATAGACCCCGGTTACGAGCAACTTCGGGGTGGTCCTCCTGCGTTTACGACGGAAGAAGTTTCTCCGGAAGAACAGGCACGTAGGCAAGCAGCCACTGACAGGTATTACGGTGCTATGGGGCGGCTTAGTGATTATTCCACTGATTTTAATATAGGGGTAGATGAGCTGAGTGAGTCTTTAGGTATACCCCAAGAACAATTCGGGTGGGCTGATGTTGAGTACGCCACGCCCACTTATGGGACACCGCCAGAAGGTTATCCGACCAGTCCTGATTTACTGGCGGCGGCGGACCGGCCTTTTTCTTCTCCGTGGTTGGAGGAAGAAGAGGTAGAGGAAGAAAGCATGTTTGCTCATGGTGGGGCAGTTGACGAAGAACCCCAAGGTTTGGAGTCGCTACTCCAACGGCGGCAAAATGCCGTGAATAGCATGTTTGTAAAACGGGGACGTGGTAATGGCGTTCGGTAAAAAACCCTGTTGCGCCGGTTGTGCGCGAAAGCCCTCCAAGGCCCGGATATCCGGTAACCCGGTAGCCCACCTGTTTCAGTTGGGTGGCGAGGTGGGGTTTGCCAATGGCGGCGAAGCGCGAACCGATATAGGCGCTGCACATCCTGAGTACACTCATATTTTCCCTGAATTTGAATCGACTCTGGGCCAGATAGGTGGACGTTTATGGCGCCCGTTTTTGCGCCGCGAGGTATTAACGCCGGAGGAAACAAGAAATCTGGGAGACGAGACGATTCGGATAAACCCCGAAACGGGAATGCCCGAAACATTAAGTACGATTGAAACGATTCCGGGAGAGTATGGGCCTATCGAGGGTGTAAACCCTTGGACGGATTGGCCGACTGCAACAGAACTTATAACATCGGGCGTGGGCAACCTTTGGAAAATGCGTGACTTTCTAAGTCGTCCTGAAAACATAGAACAGGTAGCTGGAGAAGCTATTGAGGGTGCGCAGGATTACATGACCCAACAGGTAGATCTGGCTAACAGGGGTTTAACTGAAGCTTATGATCCCGAAACCGGGGAGATGGCTGATTTTACTGTCCCGTTGTTGGCGGCTGAACTAATGACCGGAAGCTTGGCCCGCCCAGCCGTTCAGTTAGCGGATAATGAAATGCTAACGGGTATGGCTGTTCGACCCAAAAAAGCGGTGGTACGACCGGCTTCTACTTATCCAACCAACCCCGATTATTACAGTGAGAACCCGAGGGTTAGACGGGAAGCTATGGAATTCGACGATCCGAAAAACATACAACAGTATGAGGATATGTTGGTGGCGCGTATGCTCAATCAAGGAATAGACCCGGACATAGCGACGGACGTTGCTTTAAAAGCCGAAAAATATTTTATGACGGAATTAGGCACAGCGGATGATCCGCTCAGACAAGCGATGTTGGCTGGAACTTTACCTGCTGCCTTTTATAACCTTCCAAGACAAGAGGACCCAGAGTGGTCAAGCAGCGACACGTACCGTGACGAGAGACGAGCAGTGTTAGAGAGTGGTTCGGAGAACCGGGAAGAGTTTGAAGAGGCATATGATCGAGCTTCCGGTGTTGACAGGACGCTAGTAGATCCAATCGGGGATGCATGGGAGATGCCATTATACCATCCCCCACTTGTGTCTGAAGCAGCTCAAATGCTATCAGAGGGCGTACCTTCTGATTTAATATACAAGACTGTTGGAGGTTGGGACCCGGATCACCCCCTTGCTGTAATTCCCCAATGGGTTTACGAAACACCGTCAACGGTATGGGAAACGATGCCGGAGGTAATCCCCCGCGAAGAGACTGTGGTACCCACTCCCGAGCTACCAGGATATTTGGCAACGGCCTACGAACAAGGAGAAATGGTATATGAGATAGACCCGTCGATGTGGAGTGAAGGATTAGATTTTTTATCTCCGGAGCAACTTGCTGAACGATTGACAGCCTTTACAGCGGACGAAATAAGAGGAAAATCCTTTCCGGACTTAGTGGTAGAGGCCCAAACAAGATTTCTGCCTCCAGAGATTGAACAGCGTCAATCGGCCCGACAAATGGACCGGGATAGTAGCAGCATTGGGGCAGATCAGCGTAATGCCCGAGTTCCTACCAAGCTTAAAACCGAAGTAGGAGTGACGCGGCATTCTGAAATGCCTACTGGAAGAAGTTGGTACTCGTTAGATACCGACAATGCGGTAGAGTTGGAAGGGGCGCTCATGAACCATAGCGTTGGCGGTTATTCATCAGGGAAAACTTGGGGGCCCTCTTATAATGATCGGAAAAAGAAAAATTTTGCAGACAAGGATACCGTAGTTTACAGCTTGCGAGAATCAGAGGGTCAACCACGGCTTACTACAGATATTACCTATTTGGATTTACACGGTAATCGCTCTGCCGTCCCTTGGGTCCTTGCCGCTGGGGCGTATAAAAACGCCGAAGTACCGGGCCAGTATTTAGAAGAATTATTTGAGTTATGGAAATCTTTAGGTGTTCCTGCTGGCCGTGCGAACCCCTCGGGTGTGGGAGGTAACGGAGAACAATACGACGTGTATTTAGATACAGGTGAGATATTTAGTGTATCGGACGCTATCCAAATGGTAAACAGTGGTCTATCAGACGTTATCGATCCTGACGAGTATGCTGCCGGGGGCATAGTTAGCTTGGTAAATGGCTGTGATTTTAACCAGCGAAGAGGAATGACTAATGGCTAACGGCGACCCTATTACTACAATGGTGGAAAAGGTGGAGGAAATAGAAACCCCTGATTCCTTAACCATTGAAGAACAAGTAGAACTCGCAGCACCTGGGTCCTTTGTGCCTTCAGACGGTGGTCCGGTGGAACTGCTTGAACAAGAAGATGGCGGCGTCATCGTGGACTTTGATCCTTCGGCGCTGGAAGTCGATGAAAGCGATTTTTTTCGTAATCTGGCTGAAGAAATGGACGAAGGTGAGCTGGGAAGGATTTGTAATGATCTTTTAAACGAGTACCAGAGCAACAAAACTTCGCGCCATGATTGGGAAGACACTTATTCGAAGGGAATGGAGCTACTTGGCTATGTTTACGAAGAACGCACGATGCCTTTTCGAGGAGCAACCGGCGTAACTCACCCCTTGCTAGCTGAAGCAGCCACCCAGTTTCAGGCTCAGGCATTTAATGAACTGTTACCCCCTGACGGACCGGTACGCACAACGGTTGTGGGCGAAAGAACCAAGGAAAAGGAACAGCAAGCAGTGCGTGTAAAGGAGTTTATGAACTACTACATCACGGACGTGATGGAGGAATATACCCCTGAATTTGACCAAATGCTGTTTTATTTGCCATTAGCCGGGTCTACCTTCAAAAAAGTCTATTATGACGAGGGTCTGGACCGTGCAGTCAGTAAATTTGTCCCGGCAGAGCAATTGGTTGTGCCTTATGAGACAAGTAACCTGGAAACTTGTCCCTGTATTACCAATCTTGTCCCAATGGACCTGAACGAGTTACGAAAACTTCAACTTTCTGGCTTTTACCGGGATATTGACGTTTTACCTTCCCAACTTTCTGATAATGAAGTAATCCGAGAACAAGATAAAATTCAAGGGGTTAGCCCTACAAACATGGAATATGACGCTAATTTGCTGGAATTTCATGTAGATTTGGATCTCCCGGGCTTTGAAGAAGTAGATGAAGAGAACGAACCAACGGGCATTAAGATTCCCTATATAGTAACGATTGCTGAAGATGCCAATAAGATTTTGTCTGTTCGACGTAACTATGCCGAGGACGACGAGCTTAAAACAAAAATTCAGTATTTTGTTCATTACAAGTTTCTCCCCGGATTTGGTTTTTACGGATTAGGATTAATCCATGCCATAGGGGGTCTGTCGCGTACAGCTACTGCCGCATTACGTCAATTGATTGATGCAGGGACGCTTTCCAACCTTCCCGCCGGATTCAAAGCTCGTGGACTACGGGTTCGCGATGATGCAGATCCGTTACAGCCCGGTGAATTTAGAGATGTGGACGCGCCGGGAGGTGCCATTCGAGATAGTTTGATGCCGTTGCCGTTTAAAGGGCCAGATACCACGCTGTTTCAATTATTAAGCTTTGTGGTAGATGCCGGTCAACGCTTTGCCACTATTACGGACCTGAAAGTAGGCGATGGCAATCAACAGGCGGCGGTAGGTACTACCGTAGCTATGCTGGAGCAGGGAAGCCGGGTGATGAGTGCCGTGCATAAAAGAATGCACTATTCCATGCGCAAGGAATTCAAGGTTCTGGCAAGAGTTATGCACGAATCGTTGCCACAGGAATATCCGTTTTCGGTGGTTGGTGGTGATAAAAGCGTTATGGCAACGGATTTTGATGACCGTGTAGATGTTTTGCCCGTTTCTAACCCCAATATATTTTCTCAAGCGCAACGTATAGCTTTGGCGCAAGCGCAATTAGAGTTGGCTATGCAAGCCCCGGATATGCATAACAGCCATGAAGCTTTTCGGCGCATGTATGAGGCGTTAGGAGTACGTGATATTGACAAGATTCTAAATACGCCAAGCACTGCACAGCCTGTTCCTAAAGATCCAGCTCAAGAAAACATTGACGCTTTGGAGAAAACCGATTTAGAGGCGTTTGAAGGACAGAACCATGACGCTCATATCATGGCCCATCTTACTTTTGGTGCTTCTCCTATTGTATCGCAGTCTCCTGATATTGTTGCCGCACTGCAAAAGCACGTAACGCAGCATGTTAAACTCAAATCTCAAGAGATTACGATGATTGAATTTGAAAAACGGTCTAATGGACAAGAATTAAGTGATGAAATGTTGCTTGAAATGGAAGTTTACATGGCTCAGTTGATTGCCCAGGAATTACAACAGGTAAGGCAGGTAAGTCAGCAGATTGTAAATGGCCCGGGAGCGGAAGAAGAAGGTCCAGATCCGTTAATTGCCCTGAAACAGCAAGAAATAGACATAAAAGGGCAGAAAACACAGGCCGATATAGCCATTGATCAAGGAAAATTGGCGCTGGAAGGCCAAAAAATGGCTCAAAGGGACCGTCAGTTCGATGATCGGATAGATTCGCAGGAAAAACAGACCACGGAGCGGATAGAAGCGTCAGACAGGCGCGAAAACATGAGATTACGTGAAAAATTAGGAGAAACCCCATGAGTAGAGTTAAAACAGGTGGTTCACCCCCTCGAAAAACCCCTACACCCACTAAATTTGAAGTAATTGGAGGCCAAGGAAAGGTTCCTTTTAGTGATTACAAGGAAATTCCCACTCCCAAGAACCTTGGCAAAGGAAAAGTTACAAAAGGAACCTCTCGTGGCATGGGAGCCATGTTGCGTGGTGGAAAATTCACAATTAACTAGGTGATTTATGCCATTAAAGAAAGGTCGCAGTAAAAAAACTGTTAGCGGTAATGTAAGAAAATTAAAAGGTGAAGGCTATCCGCAAAAACAAGCGGTAGCGATTGCACTTAACACCGCCGGTAAAAGCCGACGCAAGAGGAGACGTTCCACGTGAAACATTCCTGTCTATTATTTGTGTTTTTGTTAAGCAGTTGTTCTGTAAGCGAAGACATGATCGCGAACAAGCAATTATACTGCTCTGAACTTTACAAAGGAATCCGTGCAGTGGGCAGAGTTGCTACTGAAGTTACAACAGGTATAGCGATACCGGATGCTTGCGACACTATTGACGAGATTGTTGCGGAGGAAAATGCTGACGCGACGGACAAAAGTGATTCGTAACCTTGAGGCGTTAATAAAGCTATGGTTGATATTTTATGAAGCTTAAAGGGTTACTAGGAGCGTTGGCTCCTACGCTCGTTAAAACAGTAGCTAGTAGTAATCCTATAGCGGGAATGGCAGTAAAGTTAGCCGCTAAAAAACTAGGAATGCCCGAAACATCGACTATAGAACAGATAGAAGAAGTGGTTGAGAACGAACCGGAAAAAGCCGAGATTCTGCAAGATGCAGAATTAGAAATTAAAAAATTAACGGCTAATATCGAGGGGTTTCGACTTGAAACGGAAGACAGGCAAGACGCAAGAAAGACGTTTGCGAAAGATCCCACACCTAAAGTCATTGCAGTTATGGCAATGCTTGGGTTCTTGGCTTACATTTTCATGGTTACGCTGCAAGCGCCTGAAAGCAATGATGATGCCATTGTCAACTTGGTTCTCGGTTATCTTGGGGGTCTGGTCAGTGGTATTGCCAGCTTCTACTTCGGAAGTTCTCATAATGGAAATTAAGATGGAAAAATTAATCGAACAATTAAAGCGCCACGAAGGTGTAAAAAGTCATGCATACCGTGACCAGTTCGGCACTTGGCATATTGGCGCTGGACGCAATATACATCCAGACGGGCAGCATAAAGGCATGGGGTTAAGTGATGAAGAAATCGACTTCATGCTCAGTAATGATATCGCTCGAACTATTACCGAGCTAAGTACCACTTATACTTGGTTTAATGACCTGGAAGAAGGCGCAAGGCGTGACGGAATTATCAACATGCATTTCAATCTCGGAGGGCCACGTTTTGCGAAGTTTGTTAAAGCCCTTGGGCACATGGAAACAGGGAATTACGACGATGCGGCTACCGAGTTTTTAGATTCTCTTTGGGCGCGGCAGGTGAAGGGTCGAAGTTTGGAAGTAACCAACATGATAAAAACTAACCAATATGTATGAATACCAAGCAACCATTGTAAAAATTATTGATGGAGACACCGTTGACTGTAGCGTTGATCTTGGTTGGGATACTCACGTTTCTGGTAAGCGTGGCCGTATCCGTCTCTATGGCATTGACACACCCGAATCAAGGACGCGAGATAAGGAGGAAAAGAAGTACGGACTCCTTGCCAAAAAGTTTGTAGAGGATTTTATGCCAGTGGGAACAATAGTAACATTGCGTACTTACAAAGACGCTGGAAAATATGGACGTTACTTAGGTGATTTTAAAGTTTATGATAAATGGCTGTGTGAAGAGCTTTTAAAGCATCATCACGCAGTAGAGTATCTCGGACAAAGTAAAGATCTTATTAAACTTGCTCATCTGGAGAATAGAAAAAAATTAGTATAAGATTCCCTACGACTATATCTAATTACATGAGGGAATATGCGAATGGATGAAATTGATGTAATTCAATTTATTCAAAAAACAATTAAAGATAGACGCAACAGCATAGTAGACATTTTAGGAAATAACGGCATTAAGTCCATGGAAGAGTATCAAAAACTCATGGGTGAAATTAGTGCTTTATCTTACATAGAACAGGAACTCTCGGGCCTGATAGACAAACAGGAGCAATTTGATGACTGATATATCTCCAGAAACTTCAATAAAAGACGCGTATGTAGACCCAGAGGACCGCGTTCTTGATCCCGATTCTATTAATCCCACTTTATTAGAGCGTATGCCCCAGCCAACTGGTTGGCGGTTACTTGTCCTCCCGTACAGGGGTAAGGGCAGAACTTCTGGTGGGATTGTGTTGACAGAGCAGCAATTAGATGAAGATCAGGTTCAAACAGTAGTGGGCTATGTGTTGAAACAAGGTCCTCTTTGTTATGCCGATTCGGATAAGTTTCCGGGTGGACCCTGGTGTAATGAAAAGGAGTGGGTAATTTTTCCTCGTTATGCGGGTTCTCGCTTTCGTATAGAAGGGGGAGAAGTGCGTATTCTTAATGATGATGAAGTTCTGGCTACGATCAAAAATCCTGACGATATACTTAGTTATTAATGGAGAAAAACATGGCAAAAGCGAATAAACAAAAGCATGTAGTTGATGATGGACAAGTTGATTTGGATTTTGATGAATACGAAGAGACTGTAGTGACTACTGGGGAAGAGGAAGCAGAAGAACAAGTTGCTAGCAGTTCCGAGGAAGAGGAGGAGGTTGAACAATATTCTGAATCTGTGCAGAAACGGATTAATCGACTTACTAAAAAAATGCGGGAAGCGGAACGTAACGAGCAAGAAGCTATTGGTTATGCCCAACAAGTTCAGGCTGAATCTGAAAAAATTAAGTCTCGTTTAAAACAGGTGGATTATGGTTACATGTCAGAGTATTCAGGGCGACTGGCGGCTGAAGAAAAAGCAGCAGAGGAAGATCTTAAAAAGGCCGTTCGCAGTGCTGACCCAGAGGCTACGGTTGCTTCTCAAAGTAGATTGACTGAAATTCAAGTTCAAAAATCTAAGCTGGAAGAAGCCAAGCGTATTTCTGAAGCACGGGCACAGCAGCAACAACAGCAACCTCAACAACAGCAACCTCAACAACAGCAACCTCAACAACAACAAGTTCAACGCGACCCCCGTGCGGAAGAATGGGCACGTAAGAATAAATGGTTTTCTATGAAAAACACTCCGCAACGTGATGTAGCAATGACGGGAGCAGCCAGAGCAATCCATGAGGTGCTGGTAGAGGAAGAAGGGTTTGACCCAACCAGCGATGAGTATTATGATGAAATTGATCTCCGTATTCGGGACATGTTTCCCGATAAATTTTCGGATTCGGAACCCGCTTCTCAAACTAACGGGACAGCAAGACGTGGCGCACAGACGGTTGCTGGAGCTTCCCGCTCACGAACTGGACGTAATAGAAGACAGGTAAAACTATCACCGAGCCAAAGAACTATTGCGGCTAGGTTAGGTGTGCCTGAGTCAGAATACGCGAAATACGTTAAATAGGAGTATTGCGATGTCTACAAGCAAAAAAGGGTTTGAGGGCACCAAAAAAACTCCTCGCGCAGCGGAAACTAGAGAAAAAAAGTCTCAAAGGAAACCTTGGGCACCCGCTTCTAGTTTGGACGCACCACCTGCACCCGAAGGGTATAAACATCGATGGATTCGCGCAGAAGCACGTGGCTTTCAAGACACAAAAAATGTTTCTGCCCGGTTACGAGAAGGTTACGAACTTGTTCGAGCCGAGGAGTATCCGGATTTCGAGTCTCCGGTTGTTGAATCAGGAAAATACGAAGGTGTTTTTGGGGTTGGAGGGTTAATGTTAGCTCGTATACCACTCGAAACGGTAAATGAAAGAAATGAGTATTACCAAGGTCGAGCCAGAGATCTACAACAAGCTGTAGACGATAATCTGATGCGAGAAAACAGTCACTCTTCGATGACGATCAGTAAACCTGAGCGTCAATCTCGTGTAACTTTTGGTGGTCCTCGTAAAGAGTGACCTTTAATTTCTTAGGAGATTAGTCTTATGGCAAATCAAGAAAGTGCCTATGGTCTACGTCCTATTGGTATGGTGGGTAGTGGTCCCAATTCCACGGGTATCACAGAATATGAAATCGCCAGTGGTAACACTAATGTTATCTACAACGGTGAAATTTGTGTCCCATTAGCCTCTGGATACATAGATCAAGCGGGTGACACCGCAGGTGGTACAACGCAAGCACTAGGTGTGCTGACAGGCGTTATGTACCAAGACTCGACTCAAAAGAAGCCTGTTTGGTTAAACTACTGGCCTGGTTCTGGTGGTGTAAGTGTGGATACGAATTATCCTGTTCGCGCTTACGTTGCTGACAACCCTAACCAGTTGTTCCAAGTATCTTCTGATGCGTCGTTAACCAGTAAAGCCACGGCGCAAGCTGCGGTTTTCGCTAACACTGATTTGGGAACTTCTGCCCGTTCCGGTTCTACCGATACAGGCAAATCCAGTTCTGAAGCCAGTGTGGCAAACATCGCCACCACAGCTACATTACCTTTGCGTATTGTTGGCATTGTGGATGACGACGCAAATAGTGACTTCACTGCGGCGGGAATTCCGTTGATAGTGCGGTTAAATGCTCACTTTAACGCCGGTACTCGTCGCTTTGATTCACAGACGACTGCCGACTCAACCGGACTGTAAGGAGGCTTAGATGACTATTTCTCGCGCTCAACTAGCGAAAGAACTAGAACCCGGCCTGAATGCCTTATTCGGGTTGGAGTATGACCGTTATGAAGACGAAGCAGCAGAAATCTTTGAATCTGAAAGTTCTGACAGAGCTTTTGAAGAAGAAGTGATGTTGTCCGGATTCGGGACGGCCCCTGTTAAAACTGAAGGTAGTGCCATTTCTTTTGATGATGCGCAGGAAACTTATACTGCTCGTTACACAATGGAAACCATTGCTTTGGCTTTTAGCATTACCGAGGAAGCGGTAGAGGACAATCTTTATGATAGTCTGGCTAAACGCTACACTCGGGCACTAGCACGTTCAATGTCTCAAACCAAGCAGATTAAAGGTGCGACGGTTTTGAACAACGCTTTTTCTACTGGGTCACCTATTGGTGACGGCGCAGCATTATGTTCTGCTGCGCATCCAAGCTTATCGGGTAATCAGAACAACTTATTAGCAACCCCTGCTGATTTGAATGAGACTTCTCTTGAAGAAATTCTTATCCAAATTGCTGGGTTTACTGATGAGCGTGGGCTGAAAATCGCGGTACGTGGCACTAAGTTGTTGATTCCTAAAGAACTTCAATTTATCGCGGAAAGGATTATTAACTCTAATCTGCGTCCTGGATCAGCAGACAATGACATTAACGCAATGAAATCAATGGGAATGCTTCCTGAGGGAGCGGTGGTAAACCACTTTTTCACTGACGCAGATGCGTATTTTGTTAAAACTGACTGTCCAAATGGTTTCAAGCTCTTCAACCGTACTCCGCTTAAAACAGCGATGGAAGGGGACTTTGACACCGGTAATATGCGATTTAAGGCACGTGAAAGGTATTCTTTCGGTGTGTCTGACTGGAGATGTGTATTTGGTACTCCGGGCGCTTAGTAACTTTAGTCGGTTACACAAAAAGGGCGGCATTATTGTCGCCCTTTTTTTATTCCTTTATACTGCTCCTGTTACCTGACTATCACATCCTGTGATAGACACTAGCCACGACAGGAGAACACTACATGGCTACTCATTTTAAAGGTCCAATTCTTTATTCCGCTGCTCGTAAAGGGCTTGAAAACCTCCAAGTTGGGGTTTGGCCCGATCAGGCGGTTTTCCTCGATGATTTCACCGGTATAGTTATAGATGCTACCAATGACTGGACGGTGGTGAAAGATAGCGGTGCTACGGTCGCTATTGCGGCAGATACGGCAACAGGAGTGGTGGCACTTACTTCCACCGCTACTACTGATGATGATGGCGCTTCGATTCAAGGTAATGAAATATTTCAATTGCCCTCGACTGCTGGAGAAAAACTCTTTTTTGAAGCCCGCTTTTCTATTGCTAGTACCGCTGGTAGTAGTGTGGGACAAATGGATGTTTGGGTAGGGCTTTGTGAAAACTTTGCAACTAATCCAGAAAATGCGTTTGCGGCTGCTAATCGTATAGGTTTCCAGCTTGATGATGGATCTTCTCTAACCCGTTTGATTTCTGAATCGGGTGGTACTGAGACAGAGACTGAACTTGCTACTACTTATAACTTGACTGATGACACTTATGTCACTGTAGGGTTTATTGCCACTAAAGGTACAACTACTGATACGGTTCAGTTTTATTATGACCGGCAGTTGGTTGGTACACATACTACTAATATTCCTACTGCTTTGATGACACCGGCTGCTGTCGAAGTGTCCGGAGATGCTACGGGTACTAAGAGCATGAGTGTTGATTACATAATGGCTGCGGTTGATCGCGGAGTGACTTATTAATGGCTGCGACGCGAAAGCGGGCGAGAACTAAAGGCGGGACGTTTAGAGGGGATGACCCCTCTACTCCCGATGTTAATGAAGCTTGGGAGGACACCACTGTGGCGACTAAGAAAGCTCCAGCAAAGAAGAAAGCGGCGACGAAAATTGTGACTAAAAAGGCTCCAGCAACTAAAGCCAAAGCGGGTTTGCCGCCTCCGGGGAGTGCCGCCCACAAAGCCATGGTTTTACGTGGCGAAATTAAGGAGTAACCTATGGCCGGATCAGATACTTTTTCGACCTATATCACGCCTACTGGACTAGCGGCGGCTGATCCTAACGGCATTTGTCTATCTCAAACACCCGGAAGTGCTAGTGATTTAACTATTAACGGCGCTTTGCAAAGCGGTGGTGTTGCTACTCTTCTTCCTGCTCGAAACGTGACGGTTACCTCGGGTGGATCGAGTGAAACAGGCAAAAATTTTACTATTACAGGCACGGCAACGGATGGTACGGCTGTTACGGAAACGATTGCTGGACCGGGTGGGAGTGCTACTGTTTCTACTACCGCGCTTTTTAAAACAGTCACACAAGTAGCAGTAGATGCGGCGACTGCGGGTGCGGTAGAAGTTGGCTCTGGAACTACTGTTAATCAGACAGTATTTGCAGGACGTACTCGTTTACGCGGTATTTATATTGTAAACGCTTCGGCAGCGGGTGATTTGGACTTTAAAAACGGATCTTCTAACGGCGATACTGTGATGAAACTAATGACTACGGGCACTGCCGCCACGGCGGATTATCCCGATATTCCAGATGAAGGAGTATTGTGTGCTGACGGCGCGTATGTGAACTTTACCACTACGGACGTGACCGCTTTTACGGTGTTTTATAACTAGGGTAGCTGTGTGGGATGCCGGATCTTCATCATTTAGATAAGAAAGTAGGCGTTTTATCCGAAGCAGTTAATGATTTGAAGTTAAATCATTTAAAGCATCTACAGGCTCAGATTGACCGGTTGGATAGGCGTATCTGGGCTATTTTAATGGGTATTGCTGTGCAGTTAGCTGTAGCTCTTACAGGTGTCATTCTTCTTATGAATGGGGCAGGGTAATTTGGATAAGAAAAGAGTGTTTTTGGAAGATATAAGGGAATGGTCCTCCTTAGCATTAGAAAAGTCTCATGCAGCCTTTTCTAACTTGCCTGTGTGTCCTTATGCCAAAGCAGCGTGGGAAGAAAAAAAGGTAGGAATTGGCTTTAAGGATTCCCCCGGATTTCAGGACCTTACTACTATTATTTCTACTTTTGATGATCGATTTGATGTGGTAATTGTAGTTGATCTTATGTTTAAAGAAGCAGATGACTTTCATTACTATCTAGAAGGTTTAAACGGTGCAATTGCAGACGGAATTTTTATAGAAAAAGATATTTGGTTAATGGGAATTCATCCAGATGATGCCGAATATGGTTCAGCGTATGATGTGGAATTTACATCTAAAACAGGCGCTCCCTATGCCATGATTTTTGTTCAGCGTTTAAGTAAATTACAGGAAGCTTCGCAGAGGCTTAAAGACACAAAGTATTATGATAAACAGCTAGAGAGATTGAATGGGGAAAATATCTATAAAACTCGTGAAGCTTATTTTAGGAGATTGAAAAATGGCACGTAAAACACAAGGTTATAATGCACGGCTAGATGAGTCTTTGGGGGAACGAAACCGTGGTAGGAAAACCCAGAGCCTTAAATCACGTCGGGACGAAAGTAAAGGCACTGAAAAGGCGATGGGAAAACGTGCTTATTCGGCTGTTGGAACCATGGATAAAGGAAATCGAAGTAAATCCCGTTCTTCCAGTAAACGTGCCGTACATCTGGGCGCAGGAGGTCCAGTAGGTAAAACGCGTTCCCGTAATCCCGAACTCACCTCTCAGCACAAGCGATTAGCCATGGGACAACGTGTTCCTCAAGGCACCTCTCCTGTGCGATTGCGGGGAGGTGGCGGCGCAGGAAGAAGGAGAGGCTAAGTGGCAACTTCCGGGTCTACTGATTTTGAGCTAGATGTAACATCCTACATCGAAGAAGCTTTTGAGCGTTGTGGTAAGACAGTTCGTACTGGATATGACCTGAATACTGCTAAACGTTCTCTTAATCTTTTATTAGCCGAATGGGCCAATAGGGGATTAAATCAGTGGACCATTGAGCAAACCAATATAACTTTGGCTAAAGATATCCGTATTTATCCAGGCGGCACTTTAACCATGACGGTGGCCGCGTCAGGCAGTTTTACTGTTGGAGAAACGATTACGGGTGGGATAAGTGCCGCTACTTGTCAAATAACAAGTCTTCCTTCGGCTACAAGCTTTGCTATTACTATTCCGACAGGTACTTTTTCTAGCGGGGAAACTTTAACAGGGGGAACCAGTGGTGCTACCACTACCCTATCTGCGGCAGTGGATTTATCTGACGTACAAAGAACTATTGATTTTTTAAGCGTCGTGTTGCGACGGGATGGTACGGATTATTCTATTCCTCGTGTCAGTAGAGACGATTACATAACTATTCCAAATAAAAGTACCACTGGAAGAGTAAGTCAATTTTTTCTTAATAGGCTAATAACGCCTCAGTTAGAACTATGGCCTACGCCGGAAAACAATACAGACATTATTATTTTTAACCGTTTAACGCGAATACAGGATGTGGATACTTTTATAAATACGTTTGAAGTTCCTTTTAGGTTTTATCCCTGTCTGGCTGCGGGTTTGGCTTACTATTTGTCTTTAAAAATTGCTCCGGATCGCACACAACTCTTAAAAACTATGTATGAGGAAGAGTTTGACAGGGCGGCAGTGGAAGACCGGGATCGTGCGTCCTTTACTATTCAACCCGGTCTAGCTTATTCGAGATTTAACTAATGCCTAAATTTGCTTTAGGAAAATTCGCATTAGGGGTATCGGATCGTTCCGGCTTTGTTTATAAGCTAAACGACATGAAGCTTGAATGGACAGGCTCGTTAGTGGGACCGGACGAATGGGAAAAGAAACAGCCACAGTTAGATCCCCGCAAACACGTAAGCGATCCTCAAGCTTTAAAAGACCCCAGACCAACAACACCAATGGTTTTATCAATTTATGTAGGAGTGCCCGACGTGGACTTTAATGGAACCTGGAAACCTATGAATTGTTTTGGTCAAGTGGGTCAGGTGACGGTGACAACAACATAATGGCTTTTACTTATGCACAGCTAAAGACGGCGATACAGGACTACACCCAAAATAGTGAAACGTCTTTTGTTACTAATTTGCCTGTTTTTATCAGATCGTCTGAAGAACGTATTTTAAAAATGGTTCAGTTGACGTTGTTTCGTAAAAATTCCGCAGGAAACATGACTCAGAATGATGAATATTTATCTATGCCGAGTGATTTTTTAGCGCCTTTTTCTTTGTCGTATACCGATTCTGACAACGATAAACATTTTTTAGATTTTAAGAGTGTTAATTTTATACAAGAATTTAACCCCGATAAGACTACTACGGGGGGACCGCGTTATTACGCTAATTTTGATGTAGACAACTTTATCATTGGCCCTACTCCCGACAGCAACTATGACGTGGAATTGCATTACTACTACCGGCCTGACAGTCTTACTGCCGGAGCAGATGGTGCCACTACGTGGTTAAGCACTAATGCGGAGCTTACCTTGTTGTATGGCTGTTTAATCGAAGCCTATATTTATATGAAGGGTGATCCCACTTTAATGCAGGAATACGAACAGCGTTTTGCGGAATCGTTAGTAGCTCTTAAACAATACGGAGAAGCCAAAGAAGTTACGGATGAATACCGTACTGGTATGGTTATTAGGGAAAAACAATGAAGACCCCGGAGCTTGGAATAAGTAACGATTTTAAAGTAGAAGTTGTAACTACTCAGAACAGGGGACATACGCCCGAAGAAGTGGCCGAGTTGTGTATAAACAAAATTGTAGGTATTTCAGCGACGGCAGATCCGATAATTCGACAACAGGCGGAAGCCTTTAAAACGCAAATTAAACAAGTAGTTATTTATTATATGAAGCAAGCAATTCAAAGTGACAGAACCACGGTTTATAATGCTTTGTTAGATGCCGGGGAACCCAAATTAGCCGACTTGATTAGGACATTATGATATGGCTTTCACAGGAAATTTTATGTGTACAAGCTTTAAAGTAGAACTTTTGAAGGGTGTACATAACTTTACTAATAGTACCGGAAATACTTTTAATATTGCTCTGTACGACAACAGTGCCTCTTTTACGGCTGCTACCACGGCCTATACTGCCACTAATGAAGTGTCAGGAAGTGGGTATAGTGCTAAAGGCAATACGTTAGTAAATGTCACGCCTACCAGCACAGGCACTACTGCTTTTACGGATTTCAGTGATACTACTTGGAGTAGCTCGACTATTACGGCGCGAGGAGCGATGATTTTTAATGACACCGCTTCTGGAGATCCTAGCGTGGTGATTCTTGATTTTGGATCGAATAAGTCTTCAAGCTCTTCGGATTTTACTATTGTATTTCCCACTGCCGATTCGACGAGTGCCATTATAAGGATAGCTTAATATGGAAGTAAATGTGACCGGAGTGTATGCGACTGGGGAAATATCCGGGGTTAATGTCTGGTCTGAGATCATTCCTAGTCAAACACCAAACTGGGTAGAGGTAGCGGTCTAAACAAAGGGTTTAAGCATGGCAACGTATATAAATAATTTAAGATTAAAAGAGATCGCTACGGGAGATGAAAGCGGAATCTGGGGCATTTCGACAAACACGAATCTCTCGTTAATAGCGGATGGGTTTAGTTACGGCACGTTAGAAGTTGCGGCGGATTCTAATGAAACTTTTACAATGCCCGATGCGACTGCAAATGCTACTCGTGGGTTTTACCTGAAGTTCACTTCTGCGGGTTCTTTAACTGCCACGCGCACCCTTACTCTTGGTCCCAATACTGTTTCTAAGATGTGGATCATTGAGAATGCTACGAGTGGTAGTCAAAGCATAACGATAAAACAAGGTAGTGGTGATACGGTAACTATAGCAACAGGTGCGGTAGCGTTCGTTTATACGGATGGGGCGGGTTCTGGGGCTAAAGTTGTCAATGCGATGACTAGCACCACTTTTGTTACCCCTCTTCTGGGCACTCCTGCTTCTGGTGTTGCAACTAATATTACCGGACTACCTTTAACCACCGGCGTAACTGGCACACTACCAGTGGCTAATGGTGGTACGGGCATAACAAGTTTTGGTTCAGGTGTAGCAGCATGGTTAGGTACTCCATCTTCAGCTAATCTTGCCACTGCGGTAACGGATGAAACGGGGTCAGGATCATTAGTCTTTGCTACAAGCCCTACATTTGTAACCCCAGCTTTAGGCACACCAGCATCCGGTACGTTGACTAACGCAACAGGACTTCCAATTTCCACGGGAGTGTCAGGACTTGGAAGTAATGTGGCGACCTTTTTGGGAACCCCCTCTTCAGCTAATCTTGCCACTGCGGTAACGGATGAAACGGGTTCGGGTGCGTTGGTTTTTGCTACAAGTCCTACCTTAGTCACTCCGGCACTTGGCACTCCTGCTTCTGGTGTTGCAACTAATATTACGGGTCTTCCACTAACTACAGGTGTTACAGGGACATTACCTATTGCCAACGGTGGCACTGCTGGGACAACAAAACAAACTGCGTTAGCCAGCCTCTTTCCATCTTATTCAGGTAAAGCAGGTTACGCCGCTATGGTCAACTCGGGGGAAACCGACCTTGAGTTCGGACTTTTTCCAGGTTCGGGCACAGTCACCTCCGTTGGAGGTACTGGCACTGTTAACGGGATTACTCTTTCAGGGACAGTTACAAGCATTGGTAACTTGACTTTAGGTGGAACTTTATCTGGGGTTGATCTTACTTCGCAGATTACAGGAACTCTTCCTATTGGAAACGGTGGTACAGGTTCCACTTCCACTACTTATTGCAGCCTTACAGCCAATGTTTCAGGAACTCTCCCTGTTTCCAATGGTGGTACAGGAATTACCAGTTTAGGGACGGGTATTGCTACATGGTGGGGAACGCCTTCCTCGGCTAACCTTGCTAGTGCTGTTACAGATGAAACCGGATCAGGTTCATTAGTCTTTGCTACAAGCCCGACCCTAGTTACTCCAGTTTTAGGAACTCCGGCTTCTGGCACATTAACTAATGCCACTGGATTACCCGCTGCTGGCGTTGTTGGTACTGCTGCAATATTGGGAGCAAACACATTCACCGCCCTACAAACTCAAGCTGCTGGTGCTGATATAGCCTCGGCAACAACCCTTGACCTTACTGCTGCCACTGGCAATACGGTAATTATCACAGGAACAACCACCACAACCGCCTTTACAATGACAAAAGGGCAGCAAATGGTTCTTATAGCCGCCGCTGCGTGGCCTCTGACCTTTCATGCTACCACTTGCAACATAAATGGTGGTGTCAGCTATACCTGCGCTGCTGGCGATAGGCTATATGTGGTCAAAGATGATGACGATGTAATCCGAGTATCCGTCACAAAACAGGATGGAACAGCGGTGGTCGCAGCATCGGCTGGCCCTTCATTTGATGCCGTGGCATCAGGCGCAATCTCAAACGGTGATACGGTAATTATAAATGCTGATGGTACGGTTTCATCGGTTGCTGGTAGTGGCGCAAGTGAAAGTCTTGGAGCTGATTCAGAATTTGAATCAGGCGCTATGAGAGGTGTAAAGGGATGCTATGACACAAGCACCAATAGAGTTGTAATTTGTTATAAAGAAGCGACTGACAGTTATGTTGTCGTTACCGTTGGAACCGTCACCGGATCGAGTATTGCTTGGGGCACAGAAACTAGGGTTGGGTCGCAACATTCTTCTTATAATGATATTTGTTATGACTCAAATGCCAACAGAGTTGTCCTTTTTTACACGGAGGCGGCGGCAGTAGGTACTGATTACGGATATGCCGCTGTTGGAACGGTAACAGGTGGTGGAACCAATACAGTTTCATTTGGAACAACTGTGGCTATTGAATCGGCTGCTATTCGATACCCCGCTGTTGAATTTGACGCATCAACGAACAATGTGGTCTTTTTATGGAAACAAGACGGTAGCCCTAATGAGGGAGAGGCTCGTTGCGGAACGGTAAATACCAGTTCAGAACAGATTGATAGTCTTGGAACTAAAATAGAGTTTTCATCTGCTGGTGCGGATTATTTAACTAGAGGCTGTTTTTATGACCCAGATGCGGAAAGGGTTATAGCGGTTTTTGGGGATAGCTCTGGTGACGGTTGGGCATCTATGATTGAGAATACAACAGGCACTACTATCGTGGAGCAAGCTACATTGGAATTTGAGGGTGGAGACTTTCAATATGGTACAGCGGCTTACGACACAAGCAACAACAAAGGAATTGTTATGTGGAAAGATGGTGCAGATAGCAACTATATGAAAGCGATGGTACTGACGATAGTAGGTGGAGTCACTAATACTATTACTGCGGGCAGTGAAGTAACCGCTGTGTCGGTGAATGTAACTCAGCTCGGATCAGGATTCGATCAGACAGCAAACAAAGTTGTTGTATTATTTGATGATGACCCTAATGCCAAAGGAAAGGTTGTCACAGGCACTATTTCTGGTACTGGCGCGAGTGCGACTAGCACATGGGACACCCCCCTATCACTAGACATTGCGTATGTTCAATATCCCGATTCAATTTATGACCCAGATACGGCGCAATCTATTCTGTGCTATGTCGATGGCACTGATTCTGAGTCAGGACACGCAAGGGCTTTGACTGTTGGCTATAGCGACACAAACCTAACGTCAGAAAATTATATTGGAATCAGCAGCGCCGCATACAGCAATACGGAAACAGCTACGATTCAAATTGTCGGCTCGGTTGATGATGCACAAAGCTCATTAACGCCAGGACAAACTTATTACATTAGTTTTGATGGAAGTCTGTCTCTGACCCCCTTGGATGATCCAGCAGTAACCGCTGGAACAGCAGTAGCGACAACTAAATTAATTGTGAAAGGATAAAAAATGAGCAAAACAATCACTTTAAAATCAAACAATGTTTCGCTGTACGTTTTTGATGATTCTGAAACTGTAACAATGGAATCAAATAAGATTTCTGTTGGCGATCCACTTAAAAGAACAATAGGCGATTTGAATTCCACAAATGCAGAACTCCATACAGGGGTAACTGTTCCTAGCGGCTGGATAGGTTGGAAGCATACTTATGACGGCAGTTCGTGGGGCGACGTTAGTGGTTGGGTAGACCATAGAGCCGCAATACTAGAGGGCGAAAAAGCTCGATATGCAGCGGATTCATTTTATAGCTCCACTTTTACAACGGCGATACAAACTGAAATAGATAGAATTAAAGCGTTGTAGTGTTTGGGGGGAGGTCATAGTGAGTGATGAAAAAATTACTTTTCAGTGTCTTGTTGCTGGTGGCTTTTCCCGTGTTCGCGCAGGAGACTACTACGACTAATGTAAATACGGATAACGATACTGATATTACGTCTACCTCTACCGCAACTACAAACAATACCAACGTCAACACGACAACCAGCTCATCCCAGAATGTAAATCAAAATACCAACGTCAATACTAACGTTTCAAATAGCACTACGAACAATACATCGGTAAATACCAACGAGAACACCACTAATTACACTGGTTCATCGGTAAATCAGAACACGAATCTGAATACCAGTACGTCTAATGTTACGAGCAACTCAAACAACGTTAATACCAATAATAATAGCAGTCTGAATATTAACCAAAACGCAACTACGGTCACAGCTAACAACTCAAACATCAACAATACGACCACGAATAATAGCTCGGTAAATCAGAACACCAATTTGAATACGTCGAACAGCGTCAATACCAACAATTCAACGAATACGAATAATTCGACCAGCAATAGCACCAACGTATCAACCAGCAATAACACGAATACAAACAGCAGCTTAAATATAAATCAGAACGCCACTACTGTTACGGCGAACAATTCAAATATTAATAATTCAACCAGTACCAGCAACAATACAAACAATTCCACCAGCAATAACACGAATTTATCGACGATAAACAACACGAGTAATTCAACGAATGTTAATCAGAACACTAGCGATGTAACTCAGAATTCAACGAGCAATAACACAAATACGAATTTCACCAGTTCTCAGGATGTTTCCCAAAGCACCAGCGAGATAAGCAGTTCTGCAAACAATATCAACCAGAATACCAATCAGAACACTTCCCAAAGCACCTCAACTCAAAGGGTCACGCAGAGAATTGAATCTCCACCGCCCAGTGCGATAGCCCCGTCTATAGGGTCTAGCTATTCTCAGGACTTATGTACTACTGGCATATCCGGCGCTGTACAAAGTCAGTTATTTGGATTCTCTGGCGGCAGATCAATAACTGATGAAAACTGCGAAAGAATTAAGCTAGGCAAGACGCTTTACGACATGGGAATGCGCGTGGCTGCGGTTAGCCTTATGTGTCAGGACGAACGAGTGTTTGATGCTATGCGGATGGCGGGAACGCCGTGCCCTTACGAGGGATTGATTGGCGCAGAGGCGCAAATTGCATGGGACGAAGCAGAAGAGCCAGAGGAAGACGAAAGCAGATCAAGCAACAGGCGCAGTTGTCAGCCACATAGGAGGCGTTGCTGATGAGGTGGTTAGTAGCCTTACTATTTTGCTCTACTGCTTACGGGGCGAGTACAAGCGATCCAACTGCGTATATCTATGAAGGCTCTCAGGCGCTTATTAATATTTCCGGTATGTCAGGCACAACTAACATGAATGCTTGTGATGACTGCATATCTGGCTGGAGTCCCGATTTTGGATTTGACTTTGATCTGTGGGGAAATACTTACAGAAAGGCAAAGATGTCCACGAATGGCTGTGTCAACTTTTCGGGGCTTAACTGTAGTGACTATACCCCGCAGCCGTTGCCGTACAGGAATGAAACACTGTATCCCTTTTGGACTGATTTAATACGAAACAACAGCAGTAAGATGCTCTTTAAATCGTTTGATGATTATGTAGTGTTTGGTTGGTACGGCATGAAGGAATACCAATGGCCCAACCATCGAGGCAGCAACAATTTTGAGACGATTCTCTGGGAAAACGACACTTACGAATACCGCTATGGTGCGCTGGATATAGCCAACCATGATGTCTTGATTGGAGAGCAGCACACCAGCTCTGTGCATAAAACCTTCAGGTACTTTGATGACGGTACAGGAGGGCATAGTAACTGGGACTCTTTCGATGCGAGTTTCAGTGGGAATGTCTTGGAAGGCGGAGGGTCGCTATATTCGGCCTCTCTTACCGAGCTGTGCAATGCCAATCCGCTATATAGTACGGCTTGCTCAGGCTATGCGGCAGCTTATTTGGCGCAGCAATGCGGTATCAGTGCGTTATATGACTCTGCCTGTTCCGGCTATGCGGCAGCTTACCTTGCCCAACAATGCGGAATTAGTGCGTTATATAACTCAAGTTGTACTGGTTATGCAGCAGCTTATTTATCTCAACAGTGTAACCTGGACGCAACCTACGACTCATCTTGTGACGGGTATTGGGAGGCAACCTTTGTAGCCACAGTGGCCGATGATTACACCGATGTTATAGATGGCGATGATGTCTCTGACTATTATTTTGTGGATGATGATGACCTCACTGATTACTACGTTGTAGAAATTGATGTAGTGGAGTACGACTCCGGCGATGACACCTATGATGATGGCTCTAATGGATATAGCTTAGATGGAACGGATCAAGAAGATACTTGGATGGGCGCTGCTGTTGTTATGGTTGATGATAGTTTTTCTGGCGGGGATGATTCTGGCTTTGACGCTGATGATGGAGTTGATGAATTTTCTGGTCTTCCCGTAATTGAGGGGGAGCCAGAAGAGATTTTTGAAGAGGTTTTTGAAGAAGTAATTGTAGAAGTCTTTGAAGAAGTGGTTGTAGTAGAGGAAAGCTTTGAAGAACCGGAAGAGATTTTTGAGGAAGTAATTTTAGAAGAACCTGAAGAGATTGCTGAAGAGATTTTTGAAGAAGAGCCTGAAGAGGTCTTTGAAGAGGAACTAATTGAAGAAGAACTAATTGCCATAGAAGAAGTAATTGAGGAAGAGCCAGAAGCAGTGATTGAAGTGGTAGCTCCTGTCGAAGAGATAGCTGTAGTAGAGGAAGAGCTTGTGCCAGAAATCGAAGAGCCAGAAAGAGCGGCAGTAAACATTACTAAATTGGCATTAAGCATCGTTGCCGAAACCTCGGCTATATCTGCTGGTTTGACTCAAAGCGCAATATCCCAGACAACGCTTACGCAGTCTGTTCAGAGTTTTGGTGGCGCAGGGCAGAATACCCAAGCGATTGCCTCCCCCCAGACTTTTTCCCAAGGCACATTTTCCATCACCCCTACCCCTGAAGCGGCTTTGGCGGATACCAGTTTTGCTAGTGAGGCTATTAACGAAACTCAGACAGCGGCACTGGCAGAGGTTGGGATTGTGTTTAATTCAGGCTCCATGCAACTAGCTCAATTAGGGCAGACTGATATTCAGCAGAGCATGGATAGCGGAGGCTTAACCGATGTATTTGGCGATACAGGAGGTTTTGAGCCTGAAATGGAAATAATACAGGGCATTGTTTCCACAGGCCCAGCGCAGAATTTTAACCCTGTAACTATTGCAAATAGCACCGATGAAGCCGCTGCCGAAGAAGTAGAGGTGATGCAGGAGCTAAGTGTCTCAGTAACAGAGATGCAGTTTGAAGATGACTTTAATGATGCAATAGCAACTGGTCAGACCATTGGTCAATTCTTGTCCAACCAGCTCCCTGACTTCGGGCAGTTTGACGTAGCCCCTCCAAGTGTAGAAGAGCAGCAAACTGTTAGAAGGGCTGAAAATGCCATTGAGAGCATGAGCGATGCTGAGATCCAAGAGGCTCAAGAAGCTCAACTGGAAGGCATACAAGACTCCGGTGGATTTGATGACCAGAGCCTAACAATTCTTTTAATGGGTAGAGTTCAGGGAATGGAAGCCTACAACATCAACTTAGTAGACCAGCAACAGTGGTATCAGGATCGTGAAATATACGGAGGTAATGCGCCAGTAGATGGCAATGTCAGGGCTTTGCAAGGACAAGGGGCGCAGACATACCAAGACCTTGTAGGACAGCAATATGAGCAATGATAAAACTGAACTAGAGTTTGCAGGAGCTACCATCACAGGTGGGAAATTACTGCTTGTCATACCCCTTTTAGGTGCTATCGGTGGGTCAATGTGGGGTGGTTTTGAAGTTTATCAACGACTTCTCGATGCTGAAACAGCAATTACAGAGTACGTTAGTCCTGACTTCTCTAGCTATGACGAGGCACTGGCGGTGCTGCAATCACGGCTCACGGATCAAGATCGAATACTGAATACCGTCGAAGAGTCATTACGGGCCGAAACCGAAGGTGTTGAAAACCAGCTTGAACGCATACTGGGCAACATTAATGACCAGATAGATACTATCGAGGCAGATGTGCGCCAAACCGAAAGTATTGCTAGAATCGCAGAGGATACAGTAGCCGAAACCACAAGAGAGCTACGTGATGATGTGTATGCGCTGGAAGAAAGAGTAAATGATACTCTCAGAGAAGTAGATACAGACTTACGCGAAATCAGGGAAGATCTAGAAAGCCGGATTGAGCAAATACTGGATAATCCTCTAAATGACAACCAGTAGAGAAATGTAAATGCCTTTAACCAAATTGCAGTTTCGACCCGGTGTTAACCGAGAAACCACCTCTTACACCAACGAAGGAGGGTGGTTCGATTCTGATAAAGTGCGCTTTCGATTCAGCCTTCCCGAAAAAATAGGAGGCTGGATCAAAAGGTCCACTTACAGTTTTCTTGGACTTTGTCGCGCCCTGCATACCTTTGTCTCGCTGGCAGGTACGCAATTAACCGGAGTGGGAACCTCTCTTAAATACTATATAGAACAAGGCGGTCAGTATTGGGACATTACCCCGATCCGAGTGACCACGGCAGCGGGGGACGTGACCTTTGCTGCGGTTAACGGCTCCGCTGTCCTTACCGTAACAGACACGGCCCACGGGGCAGTTGCTAATGATTTTGTGACGTTTTCCGCTGCGGTTTCTTTAGGAGGAAATATTACTGCGGCGGTACTTAACCAAGAATACCAAATCGTCTCTCTTGTGGATTTAAACAGTTATACGATCTCGGCCCGTACCGCAGGGACCACGATCCAAGACTTAACCGTGGATGGTGAAATTGTCGATACACCGGTAACTGCCAATTCTTCTGATACAGGTAACGGGGGAGGTTCAATAGTTGGGGCTTACCAAGTGAATACGGGTTTGACGGTAGCGGTGGCCGGTACAGGCTGGGGGTCCAGTACGTGGGGACGGGATACATGGGGATCGGCAGCTACCTCCACGACTGCCACCGAATTACGAATATGGACACATGATAACTTTGGTGAAGATCTTTTGTTTAACGTCCGGAACGGAAACATCTATTACTGGGATACCGACACGGATACCCTGGGTACTGACCGAGGGACGCCTCTTAGTCTTGTTTCGGGGGCCGATGCAGTCACACCCACCGTTGCCACGCAGGTGATGGTAAGTGATAGAGATCGCCATGTGCTTGTTTTTGGATGTGATCCTGAAACAGCCATTGGAACTCAGGACCCGTTGCTAATTCGCTTCAGCAATCAAGAGTCCATAACCGAATGGGCAGCGGAAGCTACCAACACCGCAGGGGATCTGAGGGTGGGGTCTGGTTCCGAGATTGTCTGTGCCGCTGAAACGCGCCAACAAATATTGGTATGGACCGACGTTTCCCTACACGCCATGCAATACCTCGGCCCTCCGTTTACCTTTGGCATTGACCAGCTTTCAGAGAACACCACTATCGCAGGGCCACTTGCAGTCAAGGCCGTGGACGACACGGTGTTCTGGATGGGGGTTGAAGAGTTCTATATCTACACCGGACAAGTACAAAAGCTCCCTTGCTCGGTGCGATCCTACGTGTTCAATGATTTTAATGTGGAACAACAGTCGCAAGTCACGGCGGGGCTTAATTCGTCCTTTTCCGAAATCTGGTGGTTCTATCCCTCTTCAGGTTCTACCGAGTTGGACCGCTACGTGGTGTTTAACTACGAGGAAAAGGTTTGGTACTACGGCACCATGGTGCGTACTTACTGGCTGGATCGCGGGGTCAATGACTATCCGGTCGCCGCCAATACCGATGGCTACCTGTACAATCACGAAGTAGGGCTTAACGACGGCACTACCACCCCTGCCTCGGCCATCGCCAGCTACATCCAGTCCAGCCAGCTCAGTATGGGGGAAGGCGAGGAGTTTGTATTCCTCAGTCGCCTCATTCCAGACCTGACTTTTGATGCGTCAACCGATGCAACCGCTTCAGTAAACATGACCCTTGAAACACGGAATTATCCGGGTGGGCAATACTTGCAGAGTAACGCGTCTGCTGTTACCCAGACTTCTACCACCCCGGTAGAGCAATTTACTACCGAAGCCTATATCAGACTGCGGGGACGTTCGTTTGCCTTGAAGGTGGATTCCAGTACGACAGACATACAGTGGCGCTTGGGCAGTCCACGAGTTGAAGTACGTTCTGATGGAAGGCAATAATGGCTACTCGTAAAGTCGTAAGGCCGCTCTTTCCCAATGCCCCGGAACAATACAATCAGACCTATACCGCTGAAGTGGTTAGGGCCTTTTCCTTGTTTCTTGAACAGGTGCAGAACCCCGGTGATTTACGAGGTACCACCCTTACTTTAACTGATTTACAAGAAAACAATGTTGGCTTAGAAACGGGGGGTGTTTTTCAGGTTTCTGGCGTGTTACATATAACACTTGCAAGGATGCCTTATCCGGCAGGAAACAGTGCTACGGGGGAAGTTGGCACTGTGACGGTGGTGATAACATGACGCAAGCTAATAGTTCCGATATAATCGAATGTGCATCTTGTAATACTGAGGTGGATACCCCTGCGGAGATTCTCTCCTACCCTTCAGGTGTGTGTCCCAATTGTGGAACACCGTGGACTGGCAAAGAAACAAGAATTAGTGTTTTTGCCCCAGCCGCATCTGGAGAAGCTTAGTGAACCAGCGCCATCCGTCCCATAGAACCACTGGCATTATGTCCTTACCGGCAGGTCGGGCCGTACAAAGGTTTCAATCGGGCGGCAGTGCTACTCCTTGGTGGCAAAAGGCGTTTAACAACGTATCGAACCTTCTTGGGGAAACTGTTCAGTCAATTGCTAATAGTGTAGTAACCGTTGGGCTTCCGGCTTTGATCATGGGAGCTTCTCCCAAAGATGCCCTTAAATACTCTGCTGCCACAGGTATTGCTTCTCTGGGAGCGCAAAAATTTTTCGGCTCTAACAACCAACAGCAGCAACAAAGCCCCGCAGGAACACAGCAGCCACCAGCCCTTACCCCGGAAGAAATAGAAACTTTTACTGAACAAATGAAAGGAGAGAATATCGCTGCTGAAGGTGAAGTAATTTATGATCCTGCGAAAGGTACTGTTCAAGAATATTCCTCTGAACAGCTTCAAGACTTTAAATCTAAATTAACCCCTGTTATAGACCAGCGTGGGTTTTTTGAATCCATACGAGAAGGGGATCTTAAACAGGCTTTCCTACCCGACACTGCCGCTTTTGAAGAGAAAAAAGATTATATCCGCCAGTACGGACCGTTGCTTGGTCTGGGTATAGGGTCCTTGTGGGCTTCGGGTCAATTTGATCCACCCGACCCAGAACCTGCACCAGACCCATGGGGCGGTCAAACCTGGCAAGGCTTAATGCGCGGCAATCCTTCGGCTTTCCGTTCGGCACCCACGTTCGTGCCCCGAGGCCAGCACGGGGGATTAGCCCAAAGCTACCCACGCCGTAACGGTTCCATCAATGGACCGGGCACAGGAACCTCAGACGATATTCCCGCTATGTTGTCGGACGGGGAGTTTGTTATGACAGCACAAGCAGTAAAAGGTGCCGGTAATGGTAGCCGCGAAAAAGGCATGAGACGTATGTATGACGCCATGCACCGTTTGGAGGGAGCCGCCTAATGGTTGATGTCGTTTATTCGGAGCAGATGACGCGGGAAGAGCCGTATATGGAGGCCATGCGTCGTGGCTTACTTCAGGACGTTCGGGGACTACAGGCAAATCGTTTTGGTTACAACCTTGTTGATCAGAAAGACGCGGCCGGGGCAATACAATACGACGAGTTTGGCTATCCAATTCAAACCTACGAAAAAATCTTGGATGACGCGGGTCAATGGGTAGGACCGGCTTACGAACCCGATTATCAAGTTGCCGAACTAACACCAGAGCAACGACAAGCTTCTGCCCAAGCCCAAGCTGGACTTGGGTCTTTTATGCCTTACATGCAAGGTGGCCTTCGAAATGTCCAGCAGGGCCAGCAGTATTATCAACAAGCCCGAGGACTAGCCGGATCAACCCGCGAAGATCCTTATAAGTATCAACAGTCCGCTGCTACCGGGCTTGGAGGAACCGTGGGTCAATTTACCCCCGGTACCTTGGCTGACCCGGATTCCCAGATAAGTGCCTACTACAATCCTTACGAACAGCAAGTCGTGGATGTGGTGAAACAGGATTTTGACCGCGCCCGCAGAATGTCAGACATGCAGGAAGCAGGGAAGGCGGTAGGAGCGGGAGCTTTTGGCGGTTCCCGGTCAGGAATTGCCCAGCAGGAAGCGCAGCGTAACCTTAATGACGCAGAATTGAGGGCGCTTGCTTCACTTAGAGGACAGGGCTATCAAACTGCCATGGCTCAGGCGTCTGGGGATTTTGAAAACCAGCAACGTCGTGCCCAGCAAGCTGCGCAGGTAATGGGTAGCTTGGGCAGCACTTACGGACAATTGGGACAGCGGGACGTGGAATTGCTTTCCAATCTGGGAAGAGGACTGGGAAGCCTTGGAACCAGCGAAGCCAATCTCGGCAGTTTAGCGGCAGGACAACAACGTGCTGATGTTTCTATGCTGGGCAACTTGGGTGCTATTGCACGTGGGGTTGATCAGGATACCCTGGATGCCGTGTACAAGACCAATCTGGCCCGACAACAAATGCCTTATAAGGAATACAGCTACTTTGGAGATATGCTTTCAGGCATTCCATCCCAGCAACACCGCTTAACTACTGAGACAACACCGAGTGCGACAGCAGGTCAAACAGCCTTGGGTTACGGGCTGGCGGGACTGGGCGCATTAGCTGGATTTAACCAATTGGCTCCGGCCTGACACAGAGAAGCCTAATGTACAGAAATCATCCTTTATATCGTAACTCAGGTGGAATGGCTCACGACGAGCGAACCATTCGTAACGTCGATGACGAGATATATCGTATAGCTCCAAAAACCTATGACCGAGGCGCCATGGGCAGAGATGCACGTGATGAGTACGGACGGGACCTGAGAGAAAAACGCTACCTTCGTCGCCAGATGAACAGGATGGCGAATGGGGGAATGCCTATGATGCCCCCACCTGAAATGGGACCACCACCCGGGGGTCCGCCTATGGGAGGTCCGCCTCCAATGGGACCACCACCGATGGCAGATACTCCACCACTGGAAGGAATTGAAGCAGCGTTCGCCCAGCAGATGAGCGAAAGAGTGGATAACGCCGGTAACACCGAGCAGTTAATTGATGCAATTCGAGGTAATGACAAACCCATACAAGCTCGTTACGACGAATTATCCCAGTATGTAGGACAACAAGATGCACACCAGACCCCTGAAACGGTACTGGCGCTTGTGCAGCCAACCTTCTTAATGACCGAACAAGGACTGGTGGACAGCGGAATTGAACAACTTCTTGCCCGGATTCCAACTAATGGTGAACCTGCTATGGCCGGTCCTCCACCGGGGGGTCCACCTATGGGAGGACCACCTCCAATGGGACCACCTCCAATGGGACCACCTCCAATGGGACCACCTCCCACGGACCAAGGCGTAGGTGCTTTACTAGGACCGGGAATGTCCCCACCACCACCGCCTCCTCCGCAGATGATGGCTGCGGTTGGGGGTGCCGTAAAAAAGTTACAAGGTGGTAGCTCTGCTACTTCTACAGGAGGGGAGCAAACTGGTTTACCAACAGCCGCAGAACAAGCGCGTGAGATACGGCGGAGGTTGTTTGGGGGTTCTGAATCTGAGACACCAGAAGAAGAAGAAGTAAGCAGACTTGCCGCACTTTTCGGGGAAGACTATCAGACACTAAAAGAGATTATGGCTCCCACCGAGCAGCAAAACAGGCTTGCTCGTTCTCAACTTTTCTTTGATGCAGCCCGGGCAGGTTTAAACCTTGCGGCTAACCGAGATTCCCAAGGCAATCGTCTAACTGGCAGTACAGCCAGCAAGTTTGCAGCGGCAACCGAACCGGTGCTTGCTAAGGTTCCCGCAGCATCTAAACTCGCTCAATCTGCTGCGGCTGACGCAGCCGCCAGACAAGCCGCTGTCACGAGTGCTTTAGCTCAACGTACAGCGGAGGATGCACACGAGCGATCTTTAAAAACGCTGGGTATTCAAGAGGAAGCGGCGCTGGAACGAGCTGTAATTACCGCCGCAGGTCGGAATCCAGTTGCTCCGAACTACATGGTCTTTGTAGGGGAAAAAGAAGGTCCAGATGGAAACATGGTAGAGGACCTACAGTACCTTGATCTAAGCACTACTTCTGGACGCGCTCAAGGGGACGCCTTAATTGAGCTGGGGTATAGAGTACGAACCCCGGCGCAAAATGAAGTAGCATTACGGGAAGGCGACGAGTCCATTACTTCGGGTGAACTAACCGCACTCCTTTCCGATTCTGCGCTTCTAAATCGAATTGCAAACGGCACTGCTACTCCTGAAGAGGAAAGACGATTGGGTATTTTATTGGCACGTGACCGACAGCAGCGTGGCGATGTTGACGCAACAACAGGAGAATATGTACCGTTTCCAGACAAACCGCTTCCTGCTTATGTACGACAAGCTTTGCAAGCGAGAGTAGCAAGCGATGAGGCTCGTGGACAGGAACCCCCTCCATGGATCGTGGAGGCGCTTAAAGTGCCAGACGAACCAGCGGAAATTGAGTTCTTTTGGGATTTTGATGACACCGGTGCAGCGACTCTTAGCGAGGCTGGGCTTGCCGCCACAACGGGAGATATTGGGGATTTAATGGGAGAGCCTGGAAACGATGTAGATGAACTGGTATCGGAGCTTAGAAATGTACCGGGTCCCACTTTGAATCCGACCCCTCAACAATTGACGGACCAGACCCTTTATGGACAACAAAATTATAAATTAAACGATCTGTTTGGTACTTCGGGTGCGTTCCGGGGGATATGGGACACGTACGCTCCTATGTTAACTTTTGGTGGCGTCCTTCCGGAAGAAAAGAAAGCCGGAGCGGTTGCAGCTCTTCGTAGTTTTAACACGATGGCCGTTTTAAGTTTAATGGAAGCAACAGCGGGAAGAGACAGCAACCAATTACGGGAGAGGTTAGAAGCGTTAACCCCGGCCCCTGAAGCTTTCCTTGAAAATGACGTATCAGCCAAGGCGGCTTATGTAGCGTTAAGAAATGACATGTTACAAGCCCTAGTTGGCTTAGAAACTCAGTTAAATCCAGCAGCAGGTGGAAGACTTACTGGTAATGCAGCCCAAGAGGCCCAAGGAAAACATAGGATGCTTAAAGATCGAATCCGGGAGGTGTCAAATCTAATTACCGTGTTTGACCAAAAGATCAATCCTGTGTCAGACCAATCCTATGTTCTCGCACGACAGGTATGGATAGAAAATAATTGCGGTGAGGGCAAACTCTACCCCTCGGAACACGAGAATTGTATTTTACCACAGTAAATTATGGCTGAAGCTGAAACATTACCTCAATCAGTACAAGACCTAGTTGACCAATACGGTTGGACTGGAAAGATCACGGTGCCTCCCGCCCCCGCATACGGAGAACCGGGTTTTGAATATACTCTTCCGGGTCTTACTTACGGCGCCGGTCAACCCGGTCTATACGGCCCCGGCGTTGGAGGAAGTCCTCCTAGAGGAGAACACTCCCCTGAAGTAATTCAGAAATTAATAGACGCGGGTTTTAGCGAACGTGCTATACGATCTGGAGATCCACTTTCCATGGTTAGTTTAGCGCAACAATATTTAGGGGACGCAGAATACAGGGATGTGGTTAACCGGGCGGCTCAAGCTGAAAACAGGCTCCCTACTTTACGCGAGTTAGGCCGCGTTGAACCCATTGATATCGACATTAGAGCGATGCAGAAAGAGGGGAAAACCACCTCCGATATTGCTCGTACCCTTTCTGACATGATTGGAGTCGATTACGACTTTCTGTCCACTCAATATCAAAATCCGGCAAACGTGTCCGGTTACAGTGATGCACAAATCATCGAAGCTTTTGCCAACATAAACGTGGACGCAGGTCCTCTGGAAGCAGTAGCTGCCGGTTTTGCGCAAGGCTTTCCTCCAATGCTGGCGGGTGTTCAGACTTTTCAGAGGACACCAGGTGGGTGGCACACTAAACTTCCAGCGGCGGTTGCAGCGTTTTTTACTTCTGACGCACTTATGCGTGAAATGTTCCCCCAGATTCAAAGTGAACGGTTCATGCCCAATCTCCAACCTTGGTATTACTTTGCAAATTTTGCAGGGTCCGAAACTCCTTTTGCTACCATTCCTTTTGGCGTAAAAGCAGGGGAGATTTCATTAGGAAAAGACTTTTTAACCGGGGTTATAAACACCAACTTTGGAAAATTGCCCGGTTTCAACCGGGTCTTTGTGGGTGGCAGGAAATACGCCGGAAAAGGAGAAGAGTGGCTTGAAGAAGCTTTTAAAGCGGCGAGAGAAAATCCCGGGATTTATACTACACAGCAACTGTATCAGGGGCTGATAGCCGCTGGGGCAGGAAGCGTTGTAGAGGCAGTAGCTCCGGACGCTGATATAACTCAATTTCTGGTAGAAGGCGCTAGTGCATTTCTGCCCACTTCTTACATTTCTAATTACGCCCCAAGTATTACGCAACGTGTTAGGTCCCTGGGAGAGAATCTCAGTGCCAGTGGCCGCGAAAGCAAACTGGCGGATTGGCTCGTGGATGCTCTAGATGAACTAAATAGAATGGTGCCCGGAGAATTAAACGCAGAACAAACTTTAGACTTGATGTTGGATCACCTTGTTCGTACACAAGCGGAAGGACGACCTGTTTCTCGGTTAGTCCCGGGAGAAGAAGGTATTCCCAGAGAACCCGTCCCCGATAGTGATCTTTTTGAGCTTTTGGAGGGAGCGGAGATAGATTTAAGTGATCAAACCAGTGCTTTGGCAAGTGGGCTTCCTTTTTTCGCTCTTCTACAGCAACGTGCATTAGACGAAGTAGATAAGTTTCGTCTTAGCGAGCCACAGAGAAAAATCATAAAAGACAAAATGGAAAACGGTAATGACTTGTTGCGTCTTTATTTGGGTACTTTAATTGCTACCGGGGATGAATCTGCTTTAGGCATTGCGCGTGACATTCAACAGGGGGTAATGACTGGTGAAATAGAACAACTTATTGGGGTAACGCTGGCTAATTATAATCGGGTATTCAACAACGCTCGACGGTCTGGCGATAGCTTTGATGCGGATCGTGTTCTATATAACTTGTTCATAGGTGAAAATGCAGACTCCCCCAGTCTTTTAAATGATTTAAGAAGACAAGAGAATATTTTGTTTGACGCCATTCCTCCGGAGTTACAAGCAGGTACTACGAATCTGGTTGAAGCCTATACGGCGGCTATGCAGAGATACGGGATCTTGGGCGAGAAACCACGAATCAGCTCAGGTAATGATCTTGTCTTTTTAGACCGGGTTCTCGAACAATTTGATCATATCGCCAATCCCGAAAAGTATAAAAGGCCGCAGATAGAAAGACTAGAAGAAGACCTTGGCACACGAACCACGGAACTTGCTGAAAAGTTAAAGACGGATACGGATAGGATACGAGCCGATTTAGAAATTTTTGAAGCGGATACGTTAAGAAGGGCAGAAGAACAAGCCGTTGGAAAAACCGATGATCAAGCTGCACAACTCCGACAAATAGCTGAAGCTAAAATAGCTTCCCGACGTCTTGCAGATCAAAACAGAATTACACAGATGGAAGAGAGGTCAGCAACCGCTACAACAAGAGCGTCAAGTTCAACCGCTGCCAAGATCAATGAAATACAGGCTGAGTTGATGGCGGCAACTGACATCACCAGTGGTGATCTAAACAACATGCGTAAGACTTTACAACAAGCCATCAACAACGCAAGTCGGACTGGTAACACTGAGCATAAAGAGTTGTTACAAGCCCTGTACGACGCTACTCTCGAAGATTTATCTATCATTGAAATCCCTCAAGAGGCTGGACAGGCGGACACCATTGCACGGCGTTTAAACACCGCTATCGATTTTGAGCAAGCCGTAAGACGAACCTTTAGCCGAACTTTTGTGGGAGAAATGGGAAGAGGAAACTTAAACCAACGTCCTGAGTTAATCGGAGAAGAACTATTTAACGGAACTCCCAATGTTGTAAGAATGCGGCACTTAGAAATGCAACGCGCCCTCCACTTACTGAACGAACAAAACACCGGCTTCAACATATTGGGAACAATAAACGAAGAGGTTGCGGCACGTGCGGCCGCTAGAGGCGAAGATGCCTATGGTGATATTCTTATTAATCTTAACCCCGAGGGTCGTATACGAGATGTAAAAGCGGCTGGCGAAAATATTTTGTTTGGTGTTCTTAATGAACCGCGCTTCTGGCGCGAAGAACCGGTTAGAGGACCCGACGATCAACCGTACATAGACGCTCAAGGCAACGCGGTAACCCGGATAGCCCCTACCCCCGCGTTCAATACTTGGTTGGAATCAAATACCCCCTGGATGCAGGAATTTTACCCCGAGATCTTGGCGGATCTAACCGATACGCAAAGGGTAAACCGGCTTTTTGATAATCCGATCACCCCGGATACCCCAATGTATAAACAGGCAGAAGAAAAGTTAGCTTTTCTTGATGCCTTTGCAATACCTGATCCGTCTGCCGCCGTTCGCGAGATGATTGGCGTACCGGGAGATGAGGCACGAGCCGGGGGCACCGCCATCAGAGATTTGAGAAGGTTTTCCGAATTAGCGATGGACGAAGGTAAGGTAGTTGCTAACGGATTTCTGCAATCGGTTATCCACGATGCTTGGCTTTATGCCAAAGGAGCACTGCCTCCGCCTTTAACCGGACCACAGGCAGACAGGCCGCAGGTGGATTTAAACAGGTTTAGTGCTTACCTGTTTGATCCTATAGTAAAAGGCGGCGATAGCGTAATGCAGGTTCTTAATAAAACGGGAGTTATTGAAGACGAAGCAGTGCGAGTGTGGCGAAACACTTTAGAAATGATGAGTGATTTTCAGCGTCTGGACAACGCCGGAATTGAAGACTTACTGAAAAGAATTGAACAAAATCCGGGGACAAGTTACATCCTTCCTTTTATGCGAAGACTGGTAGGTGCCCAGGTAGGCGCTAGGGCCGGTCGGATGTTCCCGGGGGGAGTAGCCACCATTCAGGCTCCTGCCTTTGGCGCACAGCTTTTTGAAAACTTGCTAAGTAACATGCCTCAAAGCCGCTTGGATGATGCTTTTTTCGAGTTGGTAAACAATCCTGAAATGGCAACTCACTTGTTAGAGTTGGGAATGCAAAGACGGCCAGGAGCAGCAACAACAGCCTCTAATTTAAGAAATTTAAATAACTGGCTTGCGGGTTGGGCAGGAACTACCTTGGAAGAAGCTGATTTAACATGGGGAGCCAGAGAAGCCGCCGGAGAAATGTACCAACAGCGTCAGGAACGGGGGGATGTGTCTCCCGGACCTACTGCTGGGGCACGGCGCCGTGA
>VTLG01014455.1_pt1 | contig 59752 bp, 83 predicted proteins | sample 4694571 | NCBI WGS metagenome assembly VTLG01 (sample SAMN12604809, study PRJNA352737) | marine metagenome | biome: ENVO:00000447; feature: ENVO:00000209|ENVO:00000569|ENVO:01000036; material: ENVO:00002151; isolation source: viral sequences binned using virsorter ...
AGATGGAACAGTAGATGTAATAGCTAGAGTTAATCGTTGGACAGAATTAGGAACATAATATGAAATATATTATCGTAGGAATAATAGCAGGATTATTAAGTTTTATAGTAAATGTAAAAGCTCAAGATATAGATGTACAAACAAGAACTTATATGAAAACTTTATTATGTGCAACACATGATAAACTTACAGGTAATTTACAACAAGAACATGGTGAAGCACGTAAATGGTGGGCAGTTAATAGTGATAATGAATTAATAGAATTATATGTTAATAATAATAATGGAGCTTGGACAATCGTAATAACAAATGGAGAAAGATTTTCCTGTGCTTTAATAGGAGCAGATCATAGTGGAGCTAACTATGATATAGACAGCACAGTAGAAACAATACAATAGGAGTAAAACATGGCAACCTCATATACAAGTAGTTTAAGATTAGTAAAGCAAGGAGATGGAGAAAATCCAAACTCATGGGGTACAGTATTAAATGATGGAATGATAAGTTTAACAGATGATGCTATAGCAGGTTATACTACAATTTCTATAGGATCAGCAGCAACTGTAACATTATCTGCAGTAGATGGAGGACAAGATCAAGCTCGTAAAGCTTTCGTTGAAATAATAGGTTCTGTTGGTGGTACACATGATGACATTGTAATATTAATACCTCAAAAATCTAAATCATATGTAATTAATAATAAAGTATCAGCTAATACAACAGCAAGTGATACTGTTAAACTTAAAAATGATGGAGCAGGTACAGGGTATACAGTTCCATTTGGATCTATTGGCTTAGTAATATCTAATGGGACAAGTGTATTTGGAACAAATGCAACAGGATTAGGTTTTGGTACTGCCGCTTCAGCAGATGTAGGTACAGGTGCAGATAATTTAGCAGTTGTATCTGCAAATGATTTAAGATATGTAAGAACTTCTGTAACAACAGATGCTACTGTTAGGGGTAATATTACTTATGAAGCAGGTAGTTTACAAATTGGTACATCTGCAAGAGCTTATAGTCCTTTTGTAACTGTAACAGATGCTGCATGTGTAAGTGTAAATTTTGCATTAGGTAATACTTTTGTTGTTACTCTTGGAGGTAACAGAACATTAAAAGCTCCTGCAAATTGTACAGCAGGGCAAAGTGGTACTATACATGTAATTCAAGATAGCACAGGTAGTAGAACTTTAGCTTATAATACAGCTTGGCAATTTGTATCAGGTACTGTGCCTACACTAAGTACAGGTGGAAGTGATGTTGATATACTATGTTATATAGCTCGAAGTGCAACAACAGTAGATACAGTTTTATTAAAAAACTTTGATAGGTGATAAATGAGTTCGTCTGATGCAAAACTTATTAAACTTGATTTTGCTACTGGATTTCATAGAGAATCAACACAGTATGCAGAAGAAGGTAAATGGTATGATGGAGATCGAGTAAGATTTCGTGCAGGTAAACCAGAAGTTTTAAGAGGATATAACCTTAGAGTAGATGACAGTTTTGATGGTAATGCTAGAGATTTAATTACATGGTCTGATAACAATCAATTTAAAAGAGCTTTATGGGGAACTGAAAAAAAATTATATGAACATAATGGAGATCAAATATTTGATGTTACTCCTGTATCTGTATCAGTAACATTAGCAAATGTATTTGGTACATCAATAGGAACAACAAGAGTTTGTGTATCGGATAATGCTCATGGTAGAAAAAGTGGTGATTTTGTTTTCTTTACAAGTGCTGCAGTAATAGGATCAGATGTTACATTAGATGATGTTTATTCTATTTCAGTAGTTGATACAAATGTATATGCAATAGAAGTATCAGGTGCTGCAGGTGCTACATCAACACAAACAGGATCTGCAACATTTCATTATCTTATTGCGACAGGTGCAGAGAATGCTATAACAGGTTTAGGATATGGTGCAGCTTCTTATCAAGCTACAGTATGTGCCTCACAGACAAGAGCATGGAATCAACCAACATCAACAGGTGCTAGTGATTTTATAAGTCAAATTACACAATGGAGTTTAGATAATTGGGGTGAAGATATTATAGCAAATCGTAGAGGAGGAGCTATTTATTATTGGAATACAGATGCATCAACAAGTCCAGTAAGAGCAGCTATAGTAACTAATTCACCTACTACAGTAAATTCTATTATTGTATCACCAAATGATAGACATCTTATTGGTCTTGGTATTAATGCTTTTAATACAACTGCTTCACCAACAGGAGATTTTGATCCAATGACAGTTAGATGGTCTAATCAAGAAGATTATTCTAATTGGACTCCAAGTGTAAGTTCAACATCAGGAGAAACAATTTTAACAGATGGAACAAAAATAGTTGGTGCAGTTAGATCAAGAAATGCTATAACTATTTGGACAGATAATTCATTATGGCAAATGCAATATGTAGGTCCACCATTTACATTTAACTTTAGACAACTTGGAACTAACTGTGGAATGATAGGACCTCATGCAGGAGTTGATTATAATGGTACACCAATATGGATGGGTTATGAAAATTTTTATGCATATGATGGACAAGTAAGAAATTTACCTGCTACTATTAGAAGATATGTATTTGATAATTTAAATATAGATCAGAAAGATAAAGTTTATGCAGGTATTAACTCAGAGTTTAAAGAAATAATGTGGTTATATCCATCAACTGATTCTGATGAATGTGATAGTTATGTACTCTATTCTCCTGAAGAAAACTATTGGACATATGGTAGTTGTTTTTGGACAACCTTTGCAGATAGAACAATCTTTGGTAATACAATAACAACAGGTGCAACAGTATCAGGAAGTAATTTATATAATAATGAACCAACAGATATCTTTACAGGTAATGGTGGATCACTTACATCTTTTATTGAATCAGGAGATTTTGATATAGCAGATGGAAATGAATTAATGTTTATGGATAAAATTATTCCTGATTTTGATATTAATACAGGTAATATTAAATTTAGTATTAAAACAAAACAATATCCAGAAAGTACAGATATAACAGAGAAAGGTCCATTTGTTATTTCTAATACAACACAAAAAGTAGATATGAGAGCAAGAGGAAGGCAAGGAAGAATTAGAGTATCATGTGATAGTACAGGAACAAAGTGGAGATGGGGATCACTTAGACTTGCTGTACAACCTGATGGAGGCAGGTAATGCGATATCCTGATCTACCATTATTATTTAATCTTGATGATAAACAATTAAGAGATATGTATAATACTGTAGAAAGATGGGGAGCTGCATTAATAAATGAGTTAGATGCAAGAGATGCAATAGTAGATAAAACACCAAGCACTAATATTTATACAGTTGTTACTGTAACAGAAATTGGTATACCAAGAAAAGGTGATATTGCTTACTCTGCAAGTAGTGGTAAATTTAAAGGTTACGTTAGTTTAGGAACAGAAACATCATGGCAAAATCTCAATTAAAAAATTATTTTAATTTAATAAATGATAGTACATTTATTAGTAATATAAACAGAGGTGTAGTAGGTTCACTTCCTGGAATGTTTCATTCTAAACAAAAGTTAGAACCATTAAAAGATGTTAGTAATACGTTTTATGCAGATCAAACAAAAGCACAATCAAATTATATGAATCCTAGGAGTAAGAAGTAATGGACATGGCAATGCAACCACAGATGACAGGATTAGAATCATTAGGTAATTTTCAAGATAATATGAACTCTACATCAGGTTTAGAAAGATTAAGAGCTTTACAAACTTTAGGACTAATGAGTTTAGCTAATGATACATATATGCAAGATGAACAAGAAGAACAAATGCCTATGACTGGTATTCAAAATTTACCACAAATTCAAATGGGTTTCGGTGGATTCTTAAAGAATGTATTTAAAGCTGTAACTAAACCTTTTAAAGCTGTTGCTAAAGGTATTGGTAAGTTTGCTAAATCTAAAATAGGTCGTATGGTTATTCCTGCAGCTTTAGGATTTGCAGCACCTTGGGCATTAGGATTAAAATTTGCAACAGCACCTATTGCCTATTCAGCAATGGCAGGTTTAGGTACTGGTTTAGGAAGTCTGGCAACTGGAGCTAAACCTGGAGATGCATTAAAACAAGCAGTTTTAGCAGGAGCATTAAGCTTTGGTGCTGGTAAATTATTTCAAAACTTAGCACCTGCTGCAAAAACTGGACAACAGTTAAGTGGTGGGTTAGGTAATGTAGGTCAAAATGTAGGAGCAAATGTAGGAAAATCAGTTGCAGGAGGATCAGGATTAGTTGATTCAACTGTTGGATTTGGTTTGGGTGCGGCAGGTACGACTCCAACCGCAGCAACTGGTGTAGCAGGATTAGTTGATAAAGGTGTTGGATTTGGTTTAGGTGCTTCACCAAATGTAATACCGACAGGAACTATAGCTGCAGAAGAACTTGCAAGACAAACTACTGCAAATGTATTAACAGGTGGAGGACAACAAGTAGCACCAGTATTAGGAACACAACCAGGAGCACCTAGTCTTTTCTCTGGTGACTTTACAATGGATGCATTAAAGAATTTACCTAAACAAGCTATATCATATGGTAAAGAAGCTTTAACAAAACCAGAAACATATGCAGGATTTGGAAGAGATTTACTTACTCATCCAGTAGATGCAGCTAGAGCAAGAGAAAGAGCTAATGAACAACAAAAGGCTATGTTAGATAATGAAGGTTTTACAGAAGTATTTGATACAGGAACTTATTATTATGTTCATCCACAAACAAAACAAAAATTAAGTTTAGCTGATGCTATGAGTTATATGTCAGGTGCAACAGCTCCATTTACAGGTAGCCAAAGATTAGCTCAAGCTGAAACATCTGGATTTGGTTCAATGGTTCCTCAATTAGTATTATCTCAAAGTGGTGGTTTAATTGGAAGAGCTTATGGTGGAGGTATGCAAGAATTTTCTGGAATGGTTGAAGGTGATGGTGGAGGTATGGAAGATAATGTTTACATGCCAATTGTAGAAGATGGACAACAAAAAGCTACATTAGCTGTTAGTCCAAAAGAATATGTAGTTGATGCAAATACCATGTCTTTATTAGGTAATGGTAATCCAGATGAAGGAGCTAAAGTTATGGATGAAACTATAAAAGATGTTCGCATGGCTGCAACAGGACAGAAAAAACAACAAAATGAAATTGATGGATTAGCATCTTTAGATAGAATGAGAAGGAGTATATAATGGGAATATTATCATCTTTATTAGGTTTTGGTGAATCAGCTCCAACACCTACAGGAGGTACAGTTGTACAGACAACTGAACTTGCAAAGGAAATTGCACCATTTATGCAAGACCTTTTAAAGAAAGGTCAAGCACTTTATAAAGCAAGAACAGATGAAGGGTATAGACCTTATGAAGGACAAACACAAGCAGCATTAACTCCAGAACAAGAGCAAGCAATGGCAGGTATATCAGGTCTTGTAGGAACTACAGCACCAGTTTTTCAAGAAGCTACTGATTTATCAAGAGGTGTAGCACAACAAATGACACCAGAATTAACTCAACAATATATGTCACCTTATCAACAAGCTGTTACAGATTTAGATAAAGCAGAAGCTCAAAAAACTTTTGAAAGAGATGTGCTTCCTAAAGTTCGACAAGCTCAAATAGGTGCAGGTGCATTTGGTGGTACAAGAGGTACTATGTTAGAAGCTCAAGCTTTAGCTGATCAACAAAAACTTTTAGGTGATATACAAACTAGAGGATCACAAGCAGCTTATCAAGATGCAGTAAGAGCTTTTGAAGCACAGAAAGGAAGAGAAGGAGCAACTGCTTCAGCATTAGCAAACCTAGCTCCCCAAGCATTAAAAACTGCAGGTACTGAATTTGAATTGTTAAGAGGTGTTGGACAAGAAAAACAACAACGATCTCAACAAGCTCTTGATGAAGCGTATAAACAATATCTGGAAGAAAGAGTTTTTCCTGAACAAACATTAGGTCAGTATCAATCTGTTATTGCTGGCTTTCCATCTGCCTCAACAACAAGAACTGTTCAAAAAACAACACAACCACAACCAAGTGGATTAGGAAGTTTATTAGGAACTATAGGTAATGTTGGAAGTTTATATGGAACATTTGGAGGATTTAGTCAAGGTGGTATTGGTAGTGGTTATTATCCTATGGGAAGTAGTAGAGCACATGGAGGTATGGTATATAAAGAATTTGGTGGTCAAATAGGTGAAGGTGGATTAGTAAATATAATTGATGGAATAAATGTATGGGCAAGAACACAAGAAGGTATATCTAATAGATCTATACATGGTGGTATTTTAGAAGGAGATGATCCAAATACTGCTATAGCTGAAAGTGTTTCAAGTACAACTCCTGTTACTTCTTCAACTTCAGTAAGTCCATTGCCTAAAACAGCTACAGGTGGATTAGCTGATTTAGATAGTGTGCAACAAAAAGGTGGTGTATATAATGCTAGTGAGTTTAAAGATTTTGGTTCAACTTTACCAAGACCTAGTGATGCACCTGAAACTATTGTTCAAAATGTAGAACAAGTAGGTTCTATGTATAGAGATCCTCATACAGGTAAAATACCTTATTCTTTATATCGACCTCAACCAGTTAGTACTTTTGGTCAAGGATATGATTTAAAAAATGTAGATTATTTTACAGCTAATCAGTTAGCTTTAAATGAAGGTGCAGATCGATTTATGTATAATAATGAATATGCTGCAACAGATCCAGGATTATTATCTAATTATGATTATACTAATTTAGGAACTAAACCTTATAGTGATTCTATGGAAAGAGATAAAATAAGAGAAGCTACAATAGGTATGCCTATGTCTGGTGGTATGGGACAAGCTGCAGTTGATAGTCCTGAAGTTGCTATGAAAAAAGCTCAAGGATTTACAATGGGATATTCTGGTAGATATGATGTTCCAGGAACACCTCCTGCAGAAAGATATAGACAACTTGTAGATCAAGGTGTTAATATGGATAGTCAATATACAAGACAAATGTTTGGCTTTAAACAGGGTGGCTTAGTAGACTTACCAGTTGTTAAAAGGCAAATGAGTGGAACAACAGATGTGCCAATTAGTAATGAGGCGGCTTACTTACAACGTATGGGTATACAACTTCCTGAAGGTATTACCAGTATATCACAACTTAGTCCAAAAGATATGCAAGCATTAGGCATAGATATTAATTTACAAAGAATGTTTACACCTCGTGCATCTGATCAAGCTTATCAAGATATTGTTACAGCAAGACAAGCTGGCATAGAGGATACAAGAGATATGATGAGGCAACAAGCATTAATAAGAGCTCTTCGTGGATTTGGTACAGGTGTAAAGGAAGGAGCTGGGCAAGGAATATTTGGAGAAATTTCTTCAGGTATAGCAGGAGCAGCAGATGCAACTATAGCAAAAGGTGAAGAAGATGCCAATAAATTATTAGATTTAAAAGCACAGTTAGATGATTTAAAACTTAAAGCTACATTAGCAAGAGAAGCTGGTGATGATGCAACAGCAGATAAACTAATGACTATTGCTGGAAAATTAAGAGAAGATGAATTAAAACAAGAAGCTATTAATGCACAATATTTAGCAAACCAAAGGAAATTAAATCAATTTAATATTGGTGAATATACTGAAGATAATGTACGAACTTTTATTAATAATATAATAACAGGAATGGGAGGAAAAGAATTACTAGATGCAGGTTATGGAGTTCTAGCAACAGATGGTTCAATGTATACTACAGAAGATCTACAAAATCAAGCTCAAGCTTTAGCTACTGAAGAATTTTTAAAGCAATGGGATGCTGGAGATATACGTATAGGAACAGAACAGATTGTTTATCCACAAATAGTAGAAAAATATATAAAACAAATAGTTGGAGAGAGTCCTAAAGCTCAACTATTAAAGGCTAAAGGTGGTCAAGTTATTAAAAAGAAAAAAGGTTCTATGATTGATGAGCCTGTTAAACAACAAACAACTGCTGAAGTTTTACAAGAATTAAAAGGATTGAGAAAATAAATGGCTGAGATAAGTATTTATTCAGGAGATTTTCGTGAGGCTATATCTGAGTTAGATGCATTAAATGCAAATAATGCTTTAACAGTTACAGCACATGATGATATTATGAAGAAGTATGGTTTTGATCCTGATGAATTTTTAGAATCTTATGAAGAATATAATACATTATCTGATGAGGAGAAACAACAAGGAGCTAGTATTTTTGGTGATATTCCTATAGTAGGTGATTACGTTGATGTATTAGATGTTCCAACAAGAATTGGTGGTCGAGCTCTTGGAGATGCTGCAAGAGGGATGGTTGAATTTGGAGAAGATATTTTTCCAGAAACAACACAGAAAGCTAAAGATATTGTTGGAAGTATTGCTGATACAACTGGACAATATATTCCTGAATCTTTAAAAGAATATGCTGATCAATTGTTTAATCCATACCATGGTGAAGGTATCTATGGAGTAGGCGAACAAACTGTTGGACAAATTGGTTCTTACTTTGTTCCTATGGGTGGTATAGCAAAGCTACATAAATTAACTAAAGGAGCTTTAGGATTAAATAAAACTTTAAAAGCTGGTATTAATAATTTAGAAAAAGTTACAGGTAAACCAGGAACATTAAGTCGTTATGCTGTAACAGGTGCTGCTGGTGTAACAATGGTAGAAGATCCACAAGATAATATTGTTAATGTTATGACCGAACAGTTTCCAGAATCTCTTGAATTTTTAGAACGAATAGCTGTTGATCCTAATGATTCACCAGCTCAACAAAGATTAAATGCTTTTCTTAATAACTTAGGATTAGAAGTTGGTGTGTTTGGAGGCTTTAAAGGTCTTGGCGAACTTTGGAAAAGAAGTAAAGATTTAAGAAAAGGTGTAGTTGATACAACAGTATTAGGCACACAACCTATTAAAACTTTTGTTGATAAACCATTTCAATATATGAAAGGTACATTTTCATCTCGAAGAGGTATGACAGATGAACATCTTGAAGATTTTATTTTTAGAGAAGCACAATCTACTAATGCTGCACAGAGAGCTCATGCATTAGCAAAGGAATTAAAAGCACTTATAAAAAATTATAGATTAAATCCTGATGATGTAACAAGAGCTTTAGCTCGTGATCCAAAGTTTAGAAATAAAATGCCAGAAGAAGTAAAAAAAATATTAGACGAAATGAATGAGAATGTTGGTTCATTAAATAGTTACTTAACAAAAAATGATAGAGTATCTAAAGGATTGACTGCAGCTATTAATAAAAATGGTGATACGTATTTAACAACAAGCTATAGAATGTTTGATGATCCTGTATTTAAAAAGCAAATGAAAAAAACTATTGAAAAAAATATAAGAAATATTAAAGCAGAAAATATAGATAGTATAACAGATGTTGCCTTACGAGATGCTACAAGTTTTTTATTAAATGATATGAAATTAAGTTCGGATAATGCTATTGCTTATTTAAGAAATTTAACAGGAGATGCAACATATACAATTGATGATTTTGGAGAAGAGTTAGTAGCAATGGCAGGAAAAGCATCAGGAGCTGCACGATCTTCTAAAGCTTTAATGAAGAAAAAACAAATACCAGATCCATTAAAAGCTTTGATGGGTGAGGTTACAGATCCTACTGAAAGATATCTTAGAACATTTGAAAAACTTGCTACATATAAATCTGAAATAGAATTTATGGAAAAGATTGCAGATGATTTAGTAACAAGTGGACAAGCAATTAGAGGCAATAAAGGTGCAGCTAATTTAGATCTTGTAGATTTAACTAATGTAGGTGAATCACGTTTAGGACAAATTTTTGGTAGAACACCTACTAAAAAAGATGCAGTTAAAAATCCTCTTGAAAAATTATATGCTGATCCTTTATATAAAAAATCTTTACAAGAAGGATTAGATAATATGAGAGTAGTAGGTCCTAAAGGAAAAATTTTAGGTGGTATATATAAAGGTTGGGCAGGTTTAAAAGTTGGATCGCAGTATGCTAAAACTGTAGCTAATCCATTAACACATTCAAGAAATGTTTTTGGTAATGTAGTTTTTATGGCAGCAAATGGTTTTACTCCAATAGGTCTTAAATCAGGTAAAGAAGCTGTTGAATATAGTATTGCAAAACTTGGTGGATTAAATAATAGAAAGCTTGCTGAAAAGATGAGCCGATATAGAGAGTTAGGATTAACAGGTAGTGATGTAGGTATTGGTATAATTAAAAGAAACTTTCAAGATTTAGGTATGGACCCTAATACATATTTTAAGAAAGCTTTAAATGCTAGAGAAGCTGCAAAGTTTGCACCAAGAAAATTAGCAGAACTATATCAAGTTGAAGATGATATATTTAAAATTATGCATTTTGAAAAAACAAAAGATTATTTATCAAAAGCTTTTCCTGATAAAAGTTTAACAGAAATAGAAAGATTAGCTGCAACAAGAACAAGAGATTTATTACCTAACTATACTCTTGCACCAAGATTTTTAAAAACATTACGATTAGCACCAGTTGGTGATTTCTCTACATTTGCTGCAGAATCTTTACGAATATCTAAAAATCTTATGAAGTATACTATTAATGATGCTATGAGTGGTAACTCTGTATTAACAGGTATGGCTGCTAAACGGCTGGGTGGTATGACTATGGCAGGATTAGGTGGAGATTTTCTTTGGAACAAATCTAAAATGCTTATGGGTATTACAGATGATCAAAGTGATGCTCTACAAATGACAGGTGAAAGATGGGAAATGCTTAATCCAAATATTCATCTAAGTCCTATTAAAAAAGTTAATGGTCGTTTTGTTGCTGATAGTATATCAATAGGTAATATTAATCCTTTTGCTTATCCTTTATCAATTGCTAGAACTTTACATACATTAGCTAATGATGAAAATATTAGTGAAGGAGATATAGCAAGTTTTGTAGAAAGTCCTAAAGGTAAAAAATCTTTAGTAGCTTTATGGGATAAAACATTAACACCTTTCATTGGTACATCTATGGCAACAGATGCAATATTAGAAGCTACTGATTTATTTAAATCTAAAGATGCTACTAGAGGAGATTATGGAGATTTATTTTTAAAAAGTGTAGGTAAAGCTGTTGAACCTGGATTTGTAACTTTTATGAGAAAAAGAGATAAATGGGAAAAAGAACAAGAAGTTAAAGATGAAATTGATAGAAATAAAGGAGCACCTGCTTATTCATTATGGTCAGAAAATCATAAAGGTTTTAATATGAATATTCCTGATGAAGCAAGTTACTTAGGTTTACTAGGATTTAAAACTAGACGACAAGATATAAGTGCCTCTGTTCCATTTAATATAGGTGTAGATTTGCGTAATATAAGAAGGGGTAATCAGTCATTTTCTAATGTATTAAAAGAAAGGATTCCAGAAAGAGAAAGGTTCTTTTTTAAATCAGATATAAATAATAAAGATGTAGAAGATGCTTATATTAATGACGAAGAACAAACTTTAAAACGTGAACAACAATTAAAATTTATGGTTGATCAATATTTAACATTAGGTTTAGATATAGATGATATTATAGGTGCATTAAAAATTAATAAATCAACAAGTGAAGGTCAACAAACTATTCAAACTCTTGTAAATATTTTAAATAATAGACATGATGCTTATGAATTAACTAAAACAGATATATCTAATTTTAGAAAATTTTTAAGTAAAAGAAAAACTATAGATACCAATCAATTGTTAGATCAACTAAATGAATTATTTTTTAAATTCGATAGAACAAAAATAGATAAGGATAAATAAGATGGCAGATATGACAATGTTATGGAATGCTGTATTGACTTTAGCAGTCGGTGCGTTTCTTTGGTGGATACGTGGAACTAATACCGATATAGCAAAACTAAGAGATGATTTAAAAGAACATGCTTTGTCTGATGCAAAGACAAGAGAATTTATGGCAACTAATTATTCTACACGTAAAGAAGTATTTAATGAAATGAATAAACTACTAGCAAGATTTGATAAGCTAGAAGAAAAACTAGATCGTTGGATGGAGAAACAATAATGGCTAGAGAATATAAAAAATATAAAGACTATACAGCAGAAGAAAGACAAAGATATGTTCGTATGGGTGAACGTCCTTTTAAATCTACTAAAACAACAACAAAAAATATAAGACCTAAAGATGATAAGAAAGGTACTATATCTCCTACTATAAATACAGGAGCTAAAAAAGAAACAAAAACATCTAGTAGAAATTATAAACGACCTCGTATTGGTGGAGATGTTACAACAAATACAACAAAGAAAAAAGGAGATTATCGTAGTCCTAAATTAAAAACTGCAGCTAAAGTTACTCCATATAAAACTACAAAGAAATTTGTTCCTGTTCCTGCAAAAGAAAAAAAGAAAGTAGAAGAAAAGAAAGTAGAAGAAAAGAAAATACCTACTATATTGAAAAAAGCAAAAGACCAAGAACAAAAACCAGTAGTAAAAAAAGTAGAAGAAAAAAAACCAGTAGTAAAAAAAGTAGAAGAAAAGGAAGTAGTAAAGAAAAGTGATGATAGGTTTAAACCAGAGGTTACTAAAGATAATGTATCTACAGATGCAGGAGATTATAGTAAAGGCGTATTATATACTATTGGAGGTTTAATAGTTACAGGAGCAGCGGCAAATAAATATAGTAAACGTATACAAAAAATTTATAAAGCAATGAAAAAACAACCAGAGAAATTTAAAAATCTTTTTAATAAAGCAAAAGATGTATTTAAAAAGAAAGAATCTCCTCTTAAAAAATTAGATCTAACAAAGGGTAGAAGTTATGCAGATCCTAAAAAGAAAGTTAGAAAAGTAAAGAAAAAAGTACAAAGTTATAAAGGAAATAAAGCTAAACCTAAAGTAGATATGCCAGCTTATCTAGGCAAGAAAGGTGGACAAGTTGTATACAGAAAAAAACCAGGAGCTATTGGAACTGGACAAGCCTTACGAGGTTATGGTGCAACAAGGAAAAAATGATATGTTTATTATTACTAGGAGTATTTTGCATGGCTGATATGTCTGGAGAAGTACCTGTTCAAGATAATAGGTTAGAAGTTTATAAAATATTTAAACAGAAAGGTTTACGACCTGAAGTTATATCAGGTCTTATGGGTAATATAGCTGTAGAGAGTGGAGATACTTTTGATTATTTAAAAAAAGAAGATTTAAAAGTAACAGGTGATGGTTTAGGTAAAGGAAGAGGTTTATTTCAATTTACTTTTATGCAACCATTTTATGAAAAACATTTAAAAAAAAATAATTTAAAAGACTCTGCTAAAAATCAAATTGATTGGACATTAGAACAAATTAATAATCCAAAAACAAGTGTGCTTGGTAATACCGAAGCTAAAAAATTAAAAAAAATAATGGATAAAGGAAATGTTGTAGAAGTTACAGAAGGTTTTAATAGGATTTTTGAAAAAGGTGAGCCTCAAGATAGAGTTGAAAAAGCTTTAGAGATATATAACAATCTTACAGGACCACGCTTACCTAGAGCACATGGTGGAACTATAGTTAGAAACCCTAACCTTTATGAACCAAGGATGATTTAAATGTCAGAATGTAAATGTAATAATCCAGATTGTACTGGAGAGATTTGTCTATGTATTGAACTTAACCAATGTGATTGTGATTGCCATGAAAAAGATACTGATACTGATTAGTGTTTGTTTTTTATTTACACTACAAAGTTATGCACAAACTAATACAGTAACCTCTACCTCGTCTACTGTATCTGGTACTACATCTGTAGATAGAACTCCCTCTACAGCTAGTGCTCCATCTATTATGAATAGTAATCAAGATGTCTGTAGTTTTGCAGCTAGTGTTGCTATACAGTCACAGATACTAGGTATAGCAGGTGGTACGTCAGTACGTGATATGAACTGTGAACGACTTAAACTATCCAGATCTTTATATAGAATGGGTATGAAAGTTGCAGCAGTATCTTTATTATGTCAGGACGAAAGGGTGTTTTCAGCAATGGAAATGGCAGGTACACCTTGTCCATACATGGGTAAAATAGGCATAGAAGCTGCTAAAGAATGGGTTAATAATCCAGAGAAGCGACCTGATTATGATAAATGGGTAAAAGAAAATGCTGTTAAAGAAGAAGAAATTGTTACTGATGAAGGTGCTCTTGGCATCTTCTCTGTTATTCTTTTATTGTTATTCATCTAATGCACAGATGTTACCAGAAGGTGACACAGTTACTCAAGAAATAGAAACTGAACATTTAGGTGAAGGACATATAGATACAATAACAGAAACAACTACAACTGTTGAACACAAAACAACAGGTGATATACTACATAAAGATACAGGTGTCGTAACCAGTCGGTACGAGGGCGATATGGATCAAGATTGGGGTGGGATTGGTTCAGCTAGTATGCCTAATTGTAATGCATACTTTGGTACAGGTAGGTGTGGTAAAGGCACATCTAACTCACATACAACATTTGATCAATACGTAGACATAAGTGAATTTCATATATCAGATGGTGGTGCTTTAGATTGGGAATTACAAATGCACCATTCACAAGCAAACACCACAGGATATTTTCAAACAAAAGGATATAATAATAATGTTCTGCAATGGGATACAGGGCAGATTACATTAGAAAATAATCAAACACCTACAACATACACAGGAACGTATGATTTTGCAGGAGATTTAGATAAGGTATTTATAAGAGTAGGTGGAGCTAAGAATTATTTTTTTGATAATGTAGAATACACAGTTAATTACAATCATATAACTACATCAGTAGAAACATGGATAGAGATTGTTCAGCCTGGATTGATGGAAGATCAGATAACAGTAGAATTAATAGAGCAATATGATGTTGCTACACCAGAAGAACAATATCAAATAGATGAGATGATGGAAGATTTTGATATGGTTATGACATTTGATATGCCTACTATGGAACAACCTATGGAAGAAATGATAGTAGACATGCCAATAGAAATTGGTACTATGATGGAAGAATATAATGAAGGTACTATATCATACGAAGAAGTTATCGTAGAAGTGCAGGAGATGGTAGAAGAAATTCAAGATATAGGTATGGATGTTGAAGTATCTATGCCAACATTAGAAGAAGTTAAAGAGGTTGCTATTGAACAACCAATAGAAGTAGAAGCTGTCGAAGCCGAACCTGTTACAGAAACTGTTGAAGTTATTGAGGAGATTAAAGAAGAACCTGTTGAAGTTGTAGAAGAAACTAACGAAGAACCTACAAAGGAGGTTGCTGATGTTTCGGAAAACAATAACATGGAAGATATTAAAGAAGAAGCTAAAGAAGAGGCTAAACCACAAGAGAAGGAAACTGCGAATAAGGATATGGAAACAGAAGAAGTGGATAAGACTGATACAAAAAAATTAGAAGTTACTAAACAACAAGAAAAGAAACAAGAAAAAGCAAATCAAATACTTGCTACAATACAATCACAGTATGATCCTGTAGCACAACTAACAACCATAGCATTAGTTACTGCTCTTGGTCCTGATATACAACAGTATCAACAGCAAGATATAATACAACAGATGCAATGGTACGAAGCAGAAGAAATTTATACTGATAAAATAATGTCTGATCCTCTAGGAGATTATATCTCTGTTAGATCTAACTTACAAATGGAAAGGATGATACAACAGCAATATGAGTGAAGTAGAATATCAAGGTATTAAAGTAAAAGGTGGTAGATTATTTTTAATTTTCCCATTACTAGGAACTTTAGGTGGTGCTATTTGGGCAGGATTTGAAGGTTATGCTAGGTGGGTAGCTATGGAGGAAAAGATAAATGAATATGTGGCTCCTGATCTTTCTGGTTTTACTTTAAAACTAGAAATACTAGAAGAGAAAATAGATTCGCTAGAGAGTAATGTTACTATAGAGATGAGTGCGTTAAAAGAACTGGTAGGTGCAGCACAAGATGATGCACGTACTATACGTACTGATATAAGAAATGATGTACATGAAGCACATGATCAGATAGCTAACGTAGATAAGAGATCAAGATCTATGGAACAAGATATAAGAACTTCTCTTAGACAAACAGAAACAGATTTAAGAACTATGATTGACCATGCAAGCGATAGATTTGATTCTAAAAGAACTGCAATCGAGTCTGATGCACAACGAAGAATAGAACTAATAGATAGTAAACTATCAGAATTAGAAACAAAGTTAAGGGGGATGCTACAACGAGCTTTAGATAACCCTTTAGCTGGTCAATAAACATCAAATCCTTTCTATAGCGTTTTAAAGCTCATACAGAGCATGTAGTACCTTTGAGGTATCATCCCCTTCAAAGCATCTACAAACGCATTGTATGAGCTTTGCTGTAGGAAAATTTCTTAGAATCCACACTTTTTCATAAGCTCTTGCATCTTTTTTTTACCAAGTACTTTAAAAGAATTAATTAGATCCTGTTCTAATTTTTCAGGAGTTAATGTTAATTCTTTTTCACTTTTTGCTCCTCGTATTCTTGATAAAAGTTCTAGTGCTTTTATTGCAGAGTTAGTATGTCCATTTGTTTTTGCATATGAATACTGATTTTCTATCTCAGTAACTACATCAACATCTGTTGTTAGTTCTTGTTCAAGATTTTCAATACGTTCTACTATCTCTGGCATCTGTAAAAGTCTGTACCCTTGATGAGTAGCAGAATTTTTTGCATAACCTGCAGCACGTGCAGCTTCAGATGCATTTCTGTGTAGAATATAAGACTGTGCAAACTTCTCTTGCTTATCGTTTAGAGCCATGATGATGTACTCAATAGTAAAACCATAATAGCTATTATAAAAGAATAATATATAATATAAGCAATAACACTAGAGCTCTTGTCCTTTTTGTTGTTGCCATTGAAGATCGTTTTGATCTGGTGCAAAAAGTTCTGGATTGACATTTGGTTGTATTCTCCAATCATTATCTGTATCTGGTCTACGTTGTGTAGTATCACAACCAGCATACGTAATTTCTATATCTTCAGGACTATCTTTTTCAAAGTCAAGTATCTTATCATAGTAAGGACCTACCTGAGTTTGAAAAGTATGTACCAACATCTGTTGACAAAAGTCTGCACTTATATTTTTTTGGTAGGGTGCACTTTCAAATTTAGTGCAGTCGCCATGCAAGCAAACAACAAGCATAGCGACTTGAAATATCTCAGGCATTATTCTGCCTGTGATGTTGGTGGTGTAGGCATAGGTAAGTTAGGTGTATCTTCTTGAGAATAATACCAACCAGCGAAGGCAACTATTCCTATAACTACTCCTGCAATTAAATATTTTTTCATTAGAATTTAAACTCCTGTTCAAAGAAGATAACTCCATCATCATCTATGTTAGTTTCAAACTGATTCATATCTTTACCAGTCTGTCTATCCCAACCTATTTTAAATGTGTTACCACTTCTTTGTTTATATTTACTAAATAATCTTAGTTTACTTTTCTCATCTTCATCCATGTCAAAGTAATATCTATAACCTGCAGACCATTGACCTGTTTGTATAGAATCATTTGATTCAGCTTCTTTAGTAGAAGGTCCAAATATAGAACCTATTATAATAATACCTACGAGTATTGCTGCAATAATGTACGCAATCTTTTGAGTTTTTTTTGTGGTATCACTACTCTTAATTTTTTTAGCCATGTTACTTCCTCTCAATTAGATAACTTACAGGTCGCCACTTCCCATAGTTTTTATCTTTTTTATCTTCAATTAATACATCTAACGAAGCATAGACAGTTAGATGTGGATATTTTTTATGTAAAGAATCTAACTTTACTTTCCAGTACTCAGGTGTTTGAACATTAACATGTACATTTTTTCCATTATCAAATGTTTTTAAAGCTTTGTAACAAGCTATAGTTAAGTAAACAAATTTTCTACCATAAGAAAAAATTTCATCTAATATCCAATCACAATCATTCTCATCTATATGTTCAATAACATCTGTACATATAACTCCATCATATTTTCCTTTAGGCAACTTGCTATGTTCTTTGTATCCTGGATCATACAAAGCATAGTAATCTAATTGCCAAAGGTTAGGAAGAGAATCACTTAATCGTCTACCTTTCTTATCTAATTTAATTGTATTGTATTCAGTTGATGAATAAAGTTTACCTTTACCACAACCATAATCTAATATACTTTTTGCTTTCTCTTTATTTAAAACTACTTCCATTAGATCTGGTATATAAAATGCTAAACTAATTCCATTAAACATTTTATCAGCAGGTACTGTTTCATTACCATTCTCATGTAAATGCGTATACTCCCCAACTAACTCTTTATATTCTTCAGAAGGATTTTCTCTACTATACATTAAATACATCCTTGTAACTTTGTAAGTTTTCTTTAGCCTGTGAAAGCTTCCACAATTCAGAAACTAATGTATCTTCACCATGAAAAACAAAATTAATGCCCATAGAAGTATCAGCAAAAGTTCTTTCACAATCTTGTGCCATAGCTAGAAGTTCACCTGTTGTCCAGAAAGGTTTCTCTTTACTTACTGATACTTGAAAATACTTTGGTCTTGCTTCTTCATCTTCAGCACCAGTAGTTTCTTTTTTCATATCTTCTGTTGGTTCATCTTTCAAAGAACAATCAAATCCAAAGAGATGTATATGTCTAAATCCAAGTGTATGTAAAATACCAATACTTCTCATGGCAGCACATGTTCCACCTGTAATTAAAGTAGTACCTTGTGTCATACCTAAATCTTCTCTAATCTTAACTTGATTATTTTGAGTTGGAGTTTTTCTATCTTCATCATCTCTTAATGATTCTGTAAATGCGTGCCATCCCCATATGTTATCTGTATGTTCATGTAAATATTTTGTTACAGATGGATCAGTCATAGATGCAACTAAAAATTTTGTTGAAGGATCTATTGTTTTAAATAAATCTTTTCTTTTAATACCATGTGTACTTATACCATCAATAGAACGAGGATCTAATACAACACATCCCCAGGGTTTAATACCATTCTCAAGTAAAGCAGGATAACTATGTTTAACACAGAGTACAATAGAATCAGGATTATCTTTAATAACTTTTTTTATTGCATCATAATCTACATTAGGACCTCCTGATACAATCAAAGCTGTATCTCTATGTAAACTATATTTATCAATCCATCTATCTTCTTTTATTAGTTTCATATTATTTTTTATATTATCTCTAATATAATCTTTTGGTACACAATCTCTAGGATTAACAACAATAGGCACTCGTTGTAATTCTGCAGGTATACCTTCTAATTTTTTATTCATCAAGGCAACAATTAAATGTGTGAAGCCACCACCTTTTACTCTATCGCCTGATGGTAATACATGTCTACGAAATTTCTTTTTATCAATGCTTTCAAATACTTCATTAACTCCTTGATAAGCATCATTAGGTATTAGGTTATCATCATCAGCTCTAAAGTAATGATCTAATATAACAACATCACATTTTTTAACACAATCAAAATCATGTTTAGCAGTAGCTATACTATTACCACCACCTATTAATGCCATATCAAATTTACTTTTTTGATCTGTTAAAGTTTCTCTTGTATTGCCTTTAATTAATTTAAATGTAAAAGTTTTATTTTTATTTTCTTTAACATGTTCAGCAAATTCTTCTAGTCTTTTTTGAACAGCAGACATTTTATTATGAGCTTTACCATTAAACTCTTCGTGATCTGTTTCAACAGTAGCATCTTCAAATAAATCATAACCAACATAATCTATTGTATCAGAGTATTCAAATACTGTTAAAGCCATTTCAATAGCACGACCACCATTCCATGTACCAGTTTCAATAATTGATTTAGGTTTGTAATGTCTAATTAAATCTACAATCTGAGAATATCTATTTGGTTTTATATCAGGTGTTGTATCATCAGATAATGGAAATAATCTATTGCCTTTACTATCTCTTACTGCATTCTTAGTTGGATCATATAGTCCTTGGAAATGATATAAATAATTATTCATTAAAGTTGTTTGATGTATTTTCATACCATGTTTAGAATAAATATTTATTAATCTTTCCATGATAAAACTATCATGCCATTCTCTATATTGAATGTATTCACCAGAAGTATAAGCTTCTCGAAGATCTCCAAGTAAATCTAAAGGTGGTTGTTTATTTAAATTAAAGGCAACAAAGTAAGGATCTGCAGAGTTATAAACCATGTCAGCTCCTTCAGGTAGCATAAATAATATATCTTCTTTTGTTAATCTCTTTTTAAAATATGTATCAGCATCAATCCATATTAACCAACCTGCTTCTACATTTTGTTTGGCTAATGTAAAAGCTTCTTCTGTTAATGCAAATACTTTATGCGACCAACGTAAACCATCTAACTTAATATTATATGGAATAGAATTATTTTCTGTACCATTATGTTCTTGATTATTTTTTATAAAATCTTCATGGTCTTTAACATCATGTAAATTTTTAAATGTAAAAGCATTTGATTCAGCTAATGAATACGCATCTAATTTACAATCATGGTGATATGCAGATAGTTTAACACTTGGTTCTACATTATCTTTAAGTGATTGTAAAAAATGTGAAGATGTAGTCTTTAACATATCCTCATTAAAGGACGTAACAAATCTTACCTCACTCATTCATATCTCCATAGTAACTTGTTAGTGTTTGAATAGATTCATCTGCTGCTGCAACATCATCTATTAATTTTATACAATCATCAACAAGTTGTGGATGTTCTCCTATTGCTACAGGATTTTCAAAAGCTAAATTTAATTGAAATAAAGCTTTATCTTTTTTAGCTTGATAATTTGTATATAAAGCTCTATATAAATCTCGTTTTAATGTATTCATCTTATCATATAATCCTTATTTTGATCTAAGTAGCCATTAATTTGTAACCACTTAGCTTCATTGCACCATTCAACAGCATAATCTCCATCTGCTCTATGTGATACTCTTGGTTTCCATTTCTCAAACCAAGGGCCTCCAGTAGTAAAGTGTACATTCTTTGCTTTTAATTCTGGATCTGAATGTCCGTCTAACCAATTCCATTCTTCAGGTATTCTACCTATGTCTGCTTCTTTATCAGGCAACCAACTAAAATTATGTAACCATCTACCTGTTTGTGTATTAACTTCTTTAGGAGTTAGTTTTGCATTTTCTGAATGTCCACAATTAAACATCATAAGACTTGACCAGTTTTTTCTTGGGTAAGGATGTTGTTCTTTGCCATCCATCTTTACAGATTTTTCTGGTTCATACTTATGATGAACACACCATAAAGGATAATAATCCATATCACATATCTCAAATAATTCTGATATGTCTGAACGTATATACATATCACAATCCATATATAAAGCTTTACCTTGATACATATTTAAAGCAGGTACTAAAAATCTACTAAAACTAAAATCAGTAGAGAAAGGTCTACCATCTATTGTATCATAAGGTTGTCCATTTATCATCTCTGATTTTCTATTATAAATTCCCATACGTTCTAGTATATTTTTTTTCAATGGTAGAACTTGAATTGGTTTCGAAGCTGTACGTTCAATAGAAAATTTTAAAACTTCATAAGCTGTATCTTCTCTTTCATCATATCCAATATAAACTGTATTAATTTGTTGTTGTTTCTTCATTTACCTTGACCTTTATATGTTTTAAACATTCTTTTTTTATGTTTGTTAGTTGGTCTACTTCTATTTGAATTACCTATAGAAGTAATCTTTTTAAAAAAATTTAACTTTTTAAATTCAAAACTATTTTTTCTCATACATATAATAAGGCAGAGAACTAAGTTAATAATCCTCTGCCCACCATCCCTTATTCTATAGAAATTACTTTAGGTTTTTGAGATTCAGGTATATTCTTTTGTAAATGAATATGCAATATACCATCTTCAAAATTTGCACCCATAACTTCTACGAGTTCAGACAATGAAAATATTTTTTTAAAAGTCCTATGCCCTATACTTTTATATACATAGTTTTCATTATCATTTCTTTTACCTCTATCTCCTTCGACAGTTAGCAAATCTTCTTGCCACGTTACTTTGATTTCATCTTTTTTAAATCCTGCTAAAGCCATTTCAATACAGAATTTATTTTCATCTTCCTTGATAATGTTATGAGGTGGATATGAATCTACCTGTTTATCCTGGAACATATGTAGTTGATCAAATAAACTATCAAAACCTATAGAAAACTTAGGTAATGTATTAAATAATATTTCGTTTCGCATAATGTTTCTCCTTAATAAGCGAGTTAATAATAATAGAATCCATAAAGGCATTCTATAACTATATTATAAACTATTTTATCTTAAATGTCAAGAACTTTTTTGTAATCTTCCAAGTCTATGAAAAATATTCATAAGCTTTTCTTGTTCTTCTTGCTCAACTGGAAACATAGTATTAAGATAATATGTTATAGCTTTTCTAATTAATGCAACATCTTCTATAGCTATTGCAGGTTTACTTTCTTTTGTCATTATATGTCCACCAATTCACATACACCTGCAGTACATGCAAGTTCTTGTGATCCTTTCGTATTATCTTCTTTCTCAAAGTCCTGAAGTTTATCCCAATCAATATTTGTTGGCATGCTTTTTACTAATTTCTTATAAGTTTTCTCATCTATATCTTGATAAGGTGCTTGTTGATATGTGTGATCAGAGAAAGGTAAGAAAGATATACCACTTACATATTCAAAGTTTTCCCAACACCAAGCACCAACAGGAATCCACTCATCCTCTTTAACTGATATAGTTACAGAAGGTTTATGTTCACACCAATGTTGAGCATAACATTTCCATATCTCTAATTGCTCAATAGCTGACATATCTTTTCTACATACTGAACCTTTAGGTGACATCATAGGAAAAGAAAATACAGTTGTATGTTCTGGTTTTAAATAATCAGGTTCATTAGGTATACCAGATGCTTTCATAAACTCTGTCAATGGATCTTTGTTATCTCCTCGTACTGTTCTTATATAATAAGGATTGTGCCTTGCATGTATACCACTAGCACTATCAACTAATTGACTGACAGTACCTGAAGGTTTAACACACGTAATAGCTGTTGATTGTGGTATACCTAATTTTTTAGCCAGTTCTTTATTAGTATCTACTGCATGTTTCTTTAACACTTCTAATCGAGGTGCAAGTCCTTCAACAGTATTGAGCTCAATAGAATCCATAATGCCTGTAAGAGATACACCAAGTAATCTTTCTTCTTCTGTATTGTTCTGCCATCTCTTACGAAGATAACCAAAGTTTGTAAAGGTAGATTGTATTGTACCTAGTATTGTAGCAATCTTAACTTTCTTTGTTAGTGTAGTCATAGTATCAGTAGAACGACATACAACTTCAGTTAAGTTACAAAATTGATTTGGTCTTAATATAATTTCACTACAAGGATTAGTACCAAAATCCCAGGATGCATCTCTCCTACCATTCTCTGCAGCTTTTGTTTGAGCAGATTGTCTATTAAAGATACCTCTCTCACCTGATTTACTTTCATATAATGATAGCCATTCTTTCATAAAGATACCTACATCAGGTTTCTCTGTATAAGCTACAGAGTTATTAGCTAATGCTCTTTGTGGATTTTCATTCCACCATTCACCCATCTTAGCTCCACGTATTCTTTGGTCAGATAAATTAGATAAAGATATAAGTGCTGATCTACGTACACCACCTACAACTACTACCTCACCTGTCTTACAAACAATATCATGGCATTCCATAGAGGAAAGCTTTCTGCCTTTAGCTTCTTTAAATTTACTGATAGTAAAATCAAATAAATCTACAAGAGGTTGAGGTCCACTAGCTCTACCACCAAAGGTTTTTAATCTTGCACCTGCAGGTCTTACCTTTGATACACTTATCTTAGGTATACGTGCAGTATATAAAAAAGAAATAAGATCTCTAAATGCTCTTGCCCATCCTTCTTTAGAGTCGGCAACAGAAATAACATCATCTGTATTTTCAAACTCTTGATCAGGTATAGTAGGAAGCTTGTCAGCATACTGTCTTTCAACAGAGAACCCTACACCTGTACCATTCATAAGTATATATAACACTTCATCAAATGCTTTTGGACTATCAATAGGAATATAAGAACAATTATAAGCAGCAACATTCTCTCTATCTAATGCTCCACCTGCAGTCATTAATGCTCTCATAGATGGCATGACTTGTAATGATAGGACAGCTTCTTCTATCTCTTGCCATTCTTTATTTTTAATGACACCTTTATAATTTGTATCTATTTGATTTTTAAAATAAGATATTAATCTACTTACAGTTTCACTCCAACTTTCTCTTCTGCCTTTATCTTCTAACCAACGTGAGTACCTAGACATATGTATAAATGATTGGTATTCAGTAGGTAAATAATTACTTCCTAATAATGATGCCATTTATTTTCTCTCTCCATATTTTAATTCTAATATTAATTCTGCGTAATGTATTACTTTTCTAATATCTTCTATACCATTTTTTGTTTTGTGACGAGTAATATATTTTACCACATTTCCTTCTAAAAAGTCAAGATTATTTTTAACAATATAATCTACAGGTTGTATAGCACAATCTTTATAATGATCACCACCTACTTGTTTGTCAGTTGCTTTAGGTGATTTTTGTTTTGAAATAATTTCTTCTTCTGCTCTTCTACGAGCCATGTATTGTTCATGGCTTTCTGTTGACCACCCTCTATCTTCTTTACTCATCTTTATCTCCTAAAATATTTTTTATTCTTCTTCGTATAAAATCTTTGTTATTAGATTTAACAACCTTGTATGCAAAAGTTCTTGTAACTTGAGGACTTACTCCTGCCATACCACAAACATCTTCAAAGTTCTGACAGGTTACACCTACCTCTGATAACAACCATGCTTTAGCTCTATCTCTATCGTATGTAGTTCGTATCTTTTCATTCGGTATCTTTTCTTTTGTTGCATCTAACAGAGCCTGAAGTATAACAGAAAGAAACAACTGACGTTCTGAACTCTCTGGTTCTGATAAAAATAATTGTTCAATCTCTATTATATCAGGTTCATCAGTCATTGTCAACTAACCATTTTACTTTTGTTATAGTTCCTAAAGGTCCTTTAGCAGAGAATATCCTTTCTTTAACTTTCTTACCTTCACGTGTATTATGAATAAACCCATCTCTATTTGTTCGTGCTATTGCTGCTACATTACTAGCAGGATAACCATTTTCTTTTGCCCATACACCTATACAATCAACAACCATTCGTTTACCATCAAGATAAAATTCTGCTTTACCTTGAGAGCTAGGATTTTTTTCTCCTTGTGTCCAAGGTTGGTATACTCCTAATTTAGCTTCACTCATTTTCTTTTTAGTTTCTTCTGTATGAGGTGTATAGCTTTCAATAGGTCTATAAAATTTACCACCTACATATGAATTATAAAATGCAGGTTCATCTGTACCTTCTATCACAGCAGTAAGGACATCCCATTTAATTTGATAGTATGCTTCATAGTATCGTAGACTTCTTTTGTTTTTATATTCTGCTATAACTTCAAAAGTAAAATGTTCTTTACCTATCTTTTCTATATCTTCATTTAAATATTTAGATGATCCTGTATATGTTTCCCATTTATAAGGTATTTTCTTTTTACCCATAAAATATTGTTTACAACCTACATATGCTTTAGTAGTTTTAGTATTCGTTATAATATAAACAAACCCAAACTTCTCTAGGTTAGGTACGAAAGGTTCTTCAGTAAGATGCCTAACCCAATGACTTTGCACTATGTAATCTCCGTTACATTAGGTTCTCTTTTAACTTGCGTAAGATATTTCTTACCCCTTTCATACTGAAAGATACGAAGTCCTTTACCATCATTAGCATCACTCCAACACTTAGACTTATGAGAACAGAAAATGCAACGAACATCAAGCTTACGATTCCCAGACTTACCTTCAGGCAGGTCATCAAAACATTTACTAGGTGCTGTTTTATGTTTGATAATTTTTTTAAGATGTGTAATTCTTTTCTTCGCATTAATCATTTCCAATGAGTTTACTTTTGATAAACATATCTCTCCACTTTGTTTATCTATTACAAGAAAGCCACCCTCTTCTACATTATTTGCTTCAGCATACGCAGACATCTGTGCTATGTAACCGAAGGGATCATCCTCTGAAAGAGTATTGTTCTTAAACTTTTGAAAGGCTCGCCAAGATGCACTCTTACAATCAATAAGAAAATTATCAATCATACAATCTTGATGTCCTTTTATACCTGCAACAGTAACTTCCTTTTGTTGATGTGTAACCTCATGTCCTGCAACAGATGATAATAATATTAACAACTCTTCTAAAAGATAACCATATAAAAATTTAATTCTTAAACTAGAAGATAATGGTTTCTCATTTGGTTCATTAATATCATACCATAATTGTCTATCTGGTCTACCAATAACAGATAACCTTAAATTTTTATTTGCTCGTGGTGTTTCATATAGAAATGTTTTTAAATGTTGTTTAATAGATACAGCAAAAGTATCTATAAAAGTATCCACTTCTTTCTCAGGAATTGGTGGATCTTCTGATGTAAATAATTTATTAATATCTTCTACTAAAGTTTCAATTTTTTTCATACCATAAATAAAGGGGTACTATAAATAAATATAATACCCCTTGCTCCTTGTAAAATTAAGATGCAAAAGCATCTTTAGGTTGTGGTGGTATAACGTACCCACCTTCTTCAACATCAAACTCATCTGTGCCTGATGCATCTGCATATGGTATTAAATCTGTAACCATGACTTTCTTTAGGTCTGCAGTAACCCCTTCTTTACCAGCATATGTCCAAGCTCTAGGGTTATATAACACACGAACTTTAGAACCATTGCCTATCTTACGTCCATCCCAAGGCTCTTTAGCAGCATCCATTACAACTGGAGCATTAAATCTTCCACCCTTTGGATTGTTTACTTTCTGTTTAATCACAACATAATCTGTTGGATGTTTATCGTTAGCAGGTTTAAGAATTAAACCATCTTCTACTACAGTTTTCATACTTTCTTCATCAAGATCACAAACATTAATTGACCATACAGGTTCAAAGTTAGTGTTCGGTTCTGTAACAGAAGCAAAGTAAGCTGTACCTGTTATCATTTTTGCCATATCTAATCCTTTCTTTTGGCTATTTATTTTAATAACATTATTATGACATACTTTAAATAGAATGTCAAGAACTTTAATGAGTTTCTGCCCAAGTCTTTCCAACTTTATATTCACTATCTAATGGGCATCTAACTTTCAGAGTTTTTTCTGTATCTTTAATAGCTAAATCTGTTATCTTACAAAACTCTTTTACATCTTTATTTATAACTTCAAATTGATATTCATCATGTATACTCCCTACTAATTTAACATCTAATTGTTTTTCTTTAACTCTGTCCATCATATGTACAAGCCATTGTTTACAAATGATTGCACCTGCTCCTTGTAATAATGTATTCAAAGCAGAATGAACACTACGGATATGAAGTATACGTCCATCAATAGCACGAAGAGTTTTAGAACGAGCACTCTTCTCAACCCTTGATCTTAATCTTCGTAGTGATGGAAGGTTAGCTAAGAATCTATTTATTAATTTTGTTCCTGCTTTCTTATCTAATCCTAATATACTTCCTATCTTCTCAGAACCTGCACCATAAAGAAAAGCATATATAAAAGTCTTTGCTTGATCTCTATCTTTAATACCTGCAAGTTCCATGTTCTTAGTATGTATGTCACCATTTAATATTTCTTCTGTATAATTATCATCTCTTAAATAATGAGCAAGACATCTTAATTCTAATCCACTTGCATCAGTACCAACTAATTTATGTGTATCAGTATTAGAAACTGTCCATAAACTTCTACACTCTTTTCCATATTCAGAATAAACTGCAGGTATCTGTGCCATATTAGGAGAGTGATGTGCCATACGACCTGTTACAGTTCTTAATGTCATTACCTTGCCATGCACTCTCCCATCATCTCGACAGGCATTAATCCAGGAGCTAATCATAACAGATCTTTTTTGTATAAGAAAATATCTGATAAACTTTTTAGCTAATGGAATAAGTTCTGGTTCTGTTATAGTTTTTAATACAGCTTCATTAACAACAACATGATCTTTCTCAGTTCTTACAGTAGGTTTCCAACCTCTGTCCATAAGTCTTTGTCCAATCTGTTGACGAGATGCGATATTAAAAGGTATTTCTTTGGTCTTTGTTTTTAATTCAATGATGGTAGGTTCAAATGTTTGTAATGACCATTGTTCTAGTTCATATAGTTCATCACTTAACTGTGCATTTAATACCATAGCATCTTTTAAATTTAAAGCAAAACCATTTTCTTCTTGTTGATCTAACAGTTGTCTAACTCTATGCTCTAACTGTAAAGATTCTGTAGAAAACTTTCTTTTATCTTCTTCTAATTGTTTGGCTACCATGTAAGTTATTTCAGTATCTTGTTTACAGTAGTCCAACATATCAGGAGTATACTCTTCAAAAGAATCAACGTCACCTTTAGGTTGATGTAATCTCTTTCCCCAGGCTTCTAATGAATGTCCATCCTCTCTTATAGGATTAAACAGTTGTGATTCAAGAAGAGTATCTCTTACCTGAGATGCTTTGATATCTGAATTGGTAAACTTATTCAATAGTGGTGCATCAAAAGATAAACCATTGTGCATAATAAATGTATCAATTAACTTCGACCATTCAGCAAACTGTTTACATTCATCTTGTACCCATGTTTTTGTTCTACCTGTATCATAACACTTGGCAACAATACAATGTATCTTCGTTGCTTTTGGTATTGTTATCTTACCATTTTTTATTACGGCTTCTTTTAAGCCGTTGGTTTCTATATCAACTATCGCTGTTGTCATTTATACACCACACATTCCTTCACATTCATCTACCAAACCATGTCCTTCAAATAAATCTATTTGATTTTTAACTTTTGAATTTGTTAAATCAACTTCATCTAAAGGTATACGTTCAGCATGTAGATAAACTTTATCATTTGTTTTTGTTCCAACTCTAATCTCTTTATCAAATTGTACCACATTATTCCATTCCTGTCTACTATTATTTTTTAAATGTAACCATTCAGTATTAGTTTTATATGGACAGAAAGTGCAAGCTGATCTTGGTGGTACTTTATTATAGTATTTACTAAACCATTCTTCACAATCTTTTCTTTGTATTTTTAAATCAATTAATGGATAAACATTAGTGATCCATTTGATTTTATTGTTACGTATACGAAACATTTCATCATACGAAATGCCCATTATCATCTCAACATTAGTTCCTTCTTTTCTATGTTGACCTTTCTTTAATCCTAAAAGCTCTCTTACTTTTTGATTAACAGGATTAATTTTATAATTACTTGTGCATTGCCTTCGTAACAATCCTTTCTTTTTAGTCATAGAATTTGTAGTGAACACAGGTATTGTTAAAAATTTATATTGTCCAATACCTTTAGCACTATCTAAAGTATCTTGTTTTAAATCTCCAAATGATACTCTATGAATTGGATAAGAAAGTTTTGTTTCTAACCACTCCAACCAATCATAAACTTCTTTAGGTTCTCCTAATGTATCTGCAAAGATAGCACCATCTACCATAGGTAGTTCACCTCGTTCAATCATTAATGCTAGTGTACTACTCTGTACCCCTGCTCCTAAAGAAAGTATTCTCATATTAAAAATCATCCTCGCCTGCAGCAGGATCATCTACTTGAATCATTCTACCTGTATCTTTATTGTAATGTAGATGACAAGCTATTCCAGTTTCTCCTGTGTATCTATTTTTTAATATACGAATGGTTGTTGTATTAGCAATGTTCTCATCCTCTGCTTGTTGATTTCTTTCTAATGCTACAACTCCATCTGATAGATGGGCAATAGATGCAGACCCACGAAGATGTGATAGAGAAACTTCTTTTCCATCTTCATGTCCTCTATCTCCTGTAGGTCTGCGTAGGTGAGAAACGAGTAATAAACCTATCCCTGTTTCTTCCACCAATGATCTTAGCTTTGTCATTAAAATATCAATAGACTTTCTTTCATCACCATTATCTTCTTGTCCTGAAACAAGAATAGATAAATGATCTAAGAATATCCATTTACAATCTAAAGACTTAGCCATATATCTAACCTTACTTAGTATCTCATCATTGCCAATAGATCCGAAGTGATCGAAGGCAAAGAATCTACCTGTACCAATAGTTTTTTTCTCCCAATCTTTTAACTGTTCGGAAGAAAACTTTTCTCTAATCTCTTTAATATATAATCTTGCATTAGCTTCAACTGACATGATGTTAAATGCTGTGTTCTTAATGTTCTCTTCTAATGCTAGTATACCTATGTTATCCTTTGTTGATTTCATAATATGATACATTAGTTCACGCATGATAGAACTCTTACCCATACCTGCACCTGATGTGAATGTAATCAACTCACCAGTACGCATGCCATATGTTTTAGTATTTAAATTAGTCCAAGGATATAATACAGTTTCACAATAGGCTTCTTCATATAAAGATGCACCAAGTTCTCCAAGATTAGTTATACCTGCAGGAGTATATGGTTGTGCGTTCCAAAACTCATTTGTAAATTGTACTGCCCTTCCCATTTTTAAATATTCATTAGCATCTTTCAAAGCCATCTTCATAATCTTACATTTGTTAGGCTCAAATAATTGAGCAACTTTTTGTGTTGCTTCTCTTCCTTGTTCATCACTATCAAAACATAACACAACAGTTTCAAATGACTGTAAGTATTCTAATACCTCTTTACAATTCTGTACTGCACTATGCACTCCATTTTTAATTGATACTGCAGGATATTTTTTACCCATCATTTGATACACAGACATGGCATCTAATTCACCTTCTGTTACAGTAATTATTTTACCACCAGATTTAAATAAGTTTTGTCCAAAGAGTAAAGCATCTCCCATGCTACCCTCACTCCAAATCTTTTTGCCTTCTACTTGTCGTATCTTACTAGCAGTATGACTACCATCAATATTATAATATTTATAAATGTGATGTGTGATTAATCCATTATTCTTTTTTACTAAACTGTCATATCTTTTAACAACATCTTCATCTATTCTTCTATCTGGTATGGCACTTACTACACCTGTCCAGGATAGGTCTTTTTTTTCTGTTATATTTACTACATTTTCTGATTGCATATTCAAATCCTTTTCACCTTTAAACCGAGTGTTACAAGAAAAACAAAAGGCATGTCCATCTGCATGAATATTATAACCCTTGCTTGAGCCACATGATGGGCATTTAGTTCTACTTATCCATTGTGCCATTATAATTCCTTTTAAGTATTATTATAATTATTATTATAATTATTATATATATATTAATAGATATATTACAGTACTTTTTCTATATTGTCAAGAACTTTTTTAATTAATCTAATTCTCTTAAAGTATTATTATATAATTCAGTAACAAAACTTCTCTTCTCTGCCATAAGTTCTTTAACATCTTCTCGTGCTAATCTCTTTGCCTCATCCTCATCAAAGCCTTCTCGTTTATATTCTCTAAATAATTTTCTGTACTCTGAGCGTTCTTCTCTATCCCACATTTGTCTAGCCATTTTTCTTCTCCTTATAATCCTTAGTTGATTCATACCATGTTGCTACTAAATCTCCGTAGCCTTTCTTATCATAAATATTAACACAAGTTTTCTCTTTATTCATAGCACAAGTAAATCCTAGATGATATATCCAACCTGAATTTGCTTGAATAAATGTTGAGCAATCTTTATAAGGGTCATCTATTCCACTAGGGGGAATCCTTTTACCCATAAATTTTTCTACTTCTTCCCAATATTCAGCATCCATTTCTTCACTCATCTTTATTCTCCTCAATAAAACTAGCATCTGGATTCTCACTATCCCAATGTTCTAAGTTTGCCCAACCTGTCGCAGTACTGAAGGGATGGTTAGGATTGTTAGATGCTTTCTCAAAATGCAAGGCTTCATTTAATTTTTTTATTCTTACATAAGCATTTTGTAATTGACCTTGTAAATCTTTTACATTCTTTCTAAGTAATTCTATCTCTTTATTCTTTGTTAGATATCCCATAACTTTCTCCTATATTATTAATTGTCTTAGTAAACCTGTGGCTACAATCGTTCCACAGACTGCGTTAAGTATTATGATTGACCTATCATGCCACAATACTCCAACAGCTAACCAACCTAAACTTCCTGCCAAGGAAAAGGCTAAATCAAATGGAGCAAAAAGTTCTGCTGACCGAAGCATCAAAGAAATAATAATCAAGATGGTGCTTATCCATTTAATATACCATGATAAATCTTTTTGAGGAAGATGTTTATTCATTAATGCACTCCAACTATTTCTATGTTCTGTAACTCTGCCATCTCTTTTTCAATACCCCATTCTTCTAACTGTTGCCAAGCTGTTTCTTTATCTATAAAAAACATAGGATGAAATGGTGGTTCTTCCTCACAGATTTGGTCAATAGGATATCGTTGTTCCCAATCCTTTTTATCTAGTCTGTGTTTTGTTTTGTATTGAATAATCATAAACATTTATACAACCTTATCATATACCTGCTGTACTCTATCTTCAACATAATCTACTTGATTTTCTAAACCTTTTAAAACTTTTTCTATATTATCTAATTGTTTTAAAATTCTTTGTGCTAAAATTTTTTTCTCTGTAGTCTGAATAAAACTATCTAGTTCAGAATAAAAACTATTAATATCTTTCAATGGTACATCAGTAACTTTAAATACTTTGTTACCTAAACAGATTTCTTTTTTAACATTTCCTGGAATTTCATCATGGGTATTATATGGTTTAAACATTTCATTCTCCTTTTATATTTTTATTATATCATATTTATTATGCTGTTACAAGTTTTATTTTATCCATCATAGGCATCTAACTCTACGGCTCCCATTTCTGAGAACAGAAGAGTTTTATATTCACCACTAGCATACCAATCAGGCATAGGTCTACTCTTCTCCCATTTAGCTATATCTTTCTTATCATTTACATAATACTTTCTGTATGCTAGTACAGTATCATTACCACCATACTGACTAGACATTTGTTCTGTAAGATACCCACCTTCTCTGATACACTTGTATTTATCTGGCATACATTGTGGATGTGGTGTTATTTCCATAGGTTTATATTGCAATGTACCCCAATCTGTTTCTCTTATATCCATAATAACTTGTTGACATTTATGTATCTTGTTATACCTTCTGGTATATTCAAAGCATAGCTCCATACCATGTTGTACTAACCAACTAAAATTTGCACAACTATCTCCTGCCCATAGTGTACATGGATGGTTCTTGTGTGCTTCTTTGTATGGTACTAGGTGTCCTTGTCCATGCCTATGCAACACAGAACATAACATCTGTGCAGTTTCCAATGGCATCTTTACTATGTGCTTATCACATTGCATCTGTGCAGATATGATAGGTGATTTGTCTAATACAAATATGTTCATTCTTCATACTCCTTTATTTCTACATCAGAAATATCTCCATAGTCATCAAGATTTTCATAGATTTCTGTTGCTTCTTCTTCACTATCTGCTTCAATTAAAACAGTATGTTTTGTTGTAAATATATATTCATTCATTATCATTCTCCTTTTCTAAACAAGAATTACACATAACAGAATCATCAGGTAATCCCCACATTTCACCTTGAAAAAATGAACACTCATCTTCATAGTGTTCTACATGCCCACAGTAATCACATTCCATAGTTATCATTATACTTTCTCCTTTTTAAATGCTTCACCTACACCATTCTCCCATGCTTCTGGTACTATCCAATCTACCATGTAGAAAAGTGCTTGTATTTTAGGTAGTAATTTATAATCGTAGTCTGGTTCATCAGCAAGTCTGCGTGATAGTTCACCTATAAATTCTTTAACTTCTTCTTCTTGACCAAAAATTCTCATGCTCTTATACCTTTCAATATGTGGGCTATGACATCTACTGTCCAACCATTACCTAACATTTTATATCGTTGTGAATTACTTACACCTTCTGTATAATTATCTTTAACAGTTTGTAATCGTTCACACTCAAGAGGTGTTAGTTTTCTCCATAAATCTTCATACTTTCCATACGCATCTGGATATCTACCTTTAGGTAAAGGTGTTACTACAGTATCTTTAGTAACAGTAGATAAACTCCTAGATTTTTCTTTATCATTAACCTCAAGGCATTGTACCATAGGTAACTCTGATTGTAAATCTTTTCTTATACCTTTATCATCTAACCTTCTTCCCACAATAGCACCACCACAATAAACCTTTGGTTCTCTATGTCCACCTTGCATAGTAGTTAATGATGGTGCTTTGCCTTCTTGGGAGTAAACTCTTTTAATACTATCATAACCTTTTATATCTGCTTCACCTACTTGTAAGCATCTATCAAATACTAATTGCCTTCTATACTTTTCAAAATATAATTTTAAGTTACCACCTTTAAAGTAATTAGCATCTACGCAATATGATTTATCTCTATCAACACAACCACATTCTAATATATCTTTTAATAATATCTTTTTATCTTTAGGTTGTGTTACGTTTGGAATGTTTGTCCAATACAATCTCTTTCTATTCTGTGCTGATACTAACGCACTATTAATCTCAATAGGTTCAACACCTAGATACTCTGATATAATATCTACATACTCTTGTTTCATTTTTACATTCTCTAGTAAAAAATATTTTGGTTTTAATAAATCTTTTATCTTTACATATTCAAAAAATAGTTTACCTCTAGGGTCATCAAAGGCAAGCTGATTTCCTGCATAAGAAAATGATTGACATGGACTACCACCTATTAGTAAATCTATCTTAGGAAATTTATGTTCTGTCCAGAATTTACTTATCTGTGTAACATCACCGAGATGTTTTGTATTAGGATAATTCTTTTCAGCTATTTGAATAGCATACTTATCTATCTCACTAGCAAAATAATTATCTACCTTAATACCTACTCTCTCCAATGCTTGCTGACCACAAGACATTCCGTCAAATAAAGATAATACATTCATTATTTATTCCTCTTCATTATCTAATTGTTCTAACTCTACCTCATGTTCTAATCTATGTGCAATAATACCTAGTAACATATGAGATGCAGTAGCATTACTAGGTGCAGTATCATAGGCTAACGCACAAACAAATTGTTGTAAACCTATCACCATGTTAGGTATAGTTACTGTATCTTGTAACTCTTCTGATAAATCTAATAACTTTTCATAAATTAATTCAGACTGCTCCTCAGTAGATAGTTTTTTCTTACCACGTTTTATAGTTTTATTATTCATATCTATTATATCAGCACTCATCTTCAATCTCCTCTACATAACAATGTTCACATAAAGAATAGAAATCTTTAGGCATTTCTATATCTAACTCTGTCCATATTGCAACTTCATCTGAATAGTTTTTATCATTAGATAGTTCATTATGAACATTACATTTTTGACAGTTACTCATCTTAATATCCTCTCACATGAATATTTGAATCATCTTCCCATTTATTTTTACATATTATAAAACCTATTCTATTAACCAAATGGTATCCACTATGCACATAGTAACTTTCTTCAAATCCTATTGTCCATATGTATCTTTCACCTTCTGGTTTCTTCATAGCTTCTATAAACTCTTTATCATCTACCCATACATCTTCATGGATAGGTATATACTTATTGAAAAATGTTTTACTATAAATAGTTTTCCATTTATTTCTGAACTCTGTTACTCTATATCCTCTACTAATCATTAGCATGCTCCTCTTTCTTTAACAGTTCTAATGCTCTTGTTATTCCCATAGTAAAACCAACAGTAAATTCAAATGTATGTTCTGCTTTGATTAGTTCTTCTCTACCTAATTGATTTACTTCCATATCATCAGCTAATTTTTCTAACTGTTCTCGTACACTACTACTCATCTCAACTCTCCTCTACTATTTTATACTCTGGATTATCGTTTTGTAAATATTCTTGTGCGTCATTTATAAAATCAGTTACATTAAAATAAATTACATTCTTATCTTCATGTTGAATATACTGATTAATGTCAATCGTTAGTTCAATCATGTAATAACTCCTCACTTATATTTATTATTTGACGAAGTTTATGAGTATTTAAACTTCTTGTCAAGTAATAATTATATTCTTTTGCTTTCATTACATGGTCATCAATATAAATTCTTATACATTTACTTTTATTTAAAGGTTGACCATGAGAATAATATCTCCAATTAGCTTTCTCACTATCAATAAGATATTGTCCTCTAGTTCTCATTTTATATCTATCTTTATTAAGATATTTTTTCATAAGCCTAACAAGTTCTTTACCTTCTTTATTGTTAGGTATCTCACTAAACATATAATTGTGTGGGTCTTTACTCATTCTATATCTCCCATTTTAATTTCAACTTTTACTATTGCTCCATGTTTATTAACATATCCATAAACTGAATACGCTCCGTCACCATAGCCACTATCAAATTTAATTCCAACTTCTGCACCGATAGTATTAACAATTTGTTTATGGTTCTTATCACCTTTTTGTATTGGTGCAGAATTAATTAATCTTTCTGATGTTTCTAAGCCTTCTGATTGTAGATAGCAAGGGTCACAGATTAATAATTGTCCACTATCTACACCTACTATACCAAGTTTAATTCTTTTCATGTTACCTTCTCTCTTACCAAAATGGTAATTATTTTTGCCATACTATTAGGCAGATTAATATTCCTACTACAAAATATAATAAATGTAATAGGCTTAATGTAAGGTCAGTAGTTAATACTAATCCTACAAAATTTACTAGCATTACACCTAGTCCTACTGCAAATAGAAAATTAAACATAGTACTTACTTTGTTTTTCTCTATATGTTTCCTCAATAAATTCTACTACTTCCTCTAAAGGTATATTAGGATTAGGATGTTTAATGTTTAGTAATACTTCTCTAACACATTCAACTACATTATGCCAAACATTATTTACTACAAACTTTTCAACTTCTATTTCATAGTTTGTAGTATCATCTATTACTTGGTCTGATAATCTACTCATTTATTTTACTCCAAATTATTATTAAAATTAATGTTAGTTTTTTTATACAAGATACTAACAAACTTGTCAACAATTATATTCTTTGATTTTCAATATCAAGAGTATAAGTATTTTTTCTTAGTTCTTTCTTTCTTTCATACTCTGGAAAATAATATACTTTAGTTCCCTTAGTTATTTTAAGAAAGTTTTCTCCACTTGCTCCACCTTCTGTATAGGATATAGTATAATCATTATTCTTTCTTTCATTATCTCTATATCTAGTTGGTACTCTACCTTGAATTTTTAATCCAAAAAGTGCAAGGTTTACACCTAGTTTTACAAAGTTTATTTTCATTTTATTTTACTCCATTTTAATTAAAGATAATTCTTTATAGCAGATTGAATTATAATTGCAACCTATACTTACTATAGGTTTTTCCTATAACTAAATTGTCTGGCATCTAGCATAAAATTGTCAAGCTGTCAAGTAAAAAATAAAATATTTTGTTCACGTTTTGTTCTTTGCAGCTACAAACTTTTAGAATATCATATAAAAATTTTTATGTCCAATAATATTTTCCTATATGTTGTATAGTTTTTTCCTATAATTAAATTAATTCTTGCTATACTATATTATATATGCTAGATTAAAGTATATATAATTAATAAAAGGATTTAAATAAAATGAATAACTTATTGATAAATAAAGATAATGAATTGCATATTAGCAAATTAAATGGAAAGCTAGAAGGCTTTCACGCTATCGGCACTAATACAACAACAAATAATTTTTGTATTAAATCTAATAAACCACAATCAAAAGTTAAGATTGATAAAAGTAAGATTAAAAATAATATGCATTTAAAAAATTATATTAAAATATGTAATGCTAATAAACAAACTACCTTTGCTTTATGGACAAAAAGAATAGACATTATTAATAACTATTTTGATAATAATAAAAAGCCTAAGAATTTAATATTAATCTTTTCTAATTCTCAAATAGATAAACCAATATTAAAACCCTTCGGATATTTTGATAAGGTTTTTAATAATGTTACTATTGACAATCCAAAATATAAAGCAATGCAAAATTGTACGGGACAAAAATGTATTGATTGCTTACGTTGTTATAAAAAAAGTAAATCAAATAATAATAATATTATAATAGAAGCTACAAAGCATAAAATTAAAAAACCTATTAAATCTATTTGTGAGATATGCTATTCACATGCAGGTATTAAATTCCGTAAACATACCATGTTTAAACCCTTAGAAAAGAATAGCAGATTATTACAAACTGATTTAACACCTATTCAAATTCCTAAATTACCTTATATATATTTTAGGTTTTCACATCATGGTGAATTAATAAGTTAAATAAAAAAAAAGCCTTATAAAATAAATTATAAGGCTTTTAAAAACTTTTAAAGTTTTAATATTATCTATTAACTAAGTCATATTTTTCATCAATATCATTTTCGATTACGTCAATATCTTCGCTTGCCTTTTCTAATAAATCACAATCGGAAAATATTGTATTATATTCTTTTAAATCATTCATTAATTCCTTTGCATTATTTAAATGCGATTGAATCTCATTTAATGATTTAATATTATCTATACTTAAATCAATCATTGTATACCTTTCATTAATTAATTAATATTATTTATTGTATTGCATATATTCATATTAATAGCAAGTAAAAAATGAAAAAAGCAGCCATTATGCAAATTTTGCATGCCTTACTATGTAATCATTGCAATGCTTTTATATAGTCATTTATGTATACTTGCCATGTTTTTATATTATCTTAAATGATTATAAAACTTTTAAAGTATCTAATTAATACAAGGCTTTTAATACTTTGTAGGCTTTTAAAGGATTACTTCACAAGGCTATATAATCATCATCATTTAAACTTTAAAAGCTTACAAAGTGTTATAAGTTTTTACAATAGTTATTATAGATTGACTTTTGCCTGTTCACCTTTTGTTCTCATGCAGCTTTGACTGTCTAGCCTATGTAATTATTGCATAGCTGTCTAGCTGTCCAAGTTATTGTCTAGCATAATAAGTTATTGTCTAGCATGACAAGTTATTGTCTAGCATAATAATATTTTTTTTTGTCTAGCTTTATATTATTTGTTCCCCTTTTGTTCTTCCTGGTATGTTCTTGTTTTGTTCTTTACCAGGTACATAATTTCTTTATACTATCTCCATAAAATCTCCATAAAACTTACATTATTTCTTCACATCTACGTTCTATTGTAGTATCATTAAGTATCAACAATTAAATGAAAGGACGAAATAATGGTTATAAAGCCTAAAACTAATTTCCAAGCTTTTCTCTTTAATATGGGATTTGCTGATTCAAGGCTTGGAAGTTTAGACAAAGGAGTAAAAGAACTCCACAATTCTCTTTGTTATTTAGATAGGAATAATGCTCAATTATTCTTTGGTAACTTTGGTAATGTTAGAACTTTAGTTAATGCTTATGGGCAAGCTGAGGATTTAAATCGCTTCAATGCTGAATGGCTACAAACTAGAGATAGAGATAATAATGTCAGATAAAGATATTACTATCACTTTTGATTTAGCTGAATGGAAAAAATTATATTCTTCATTAACAGTAAATCTACCTATCAATATGATGAGAGCTCCATCACTTGGTAGGAATAGAGCAAGGTACGATATGTTAGTAGATAATATTGAGCCTGCAATGATTCAGGTAGGAGAACTAGAAAAGAATCCTATCAGCTTTTATTTAGTAGATGATTCAGGAGGCTTTGAGAAAGTTAGTCTTGAAAAGGTTATTGAAGAATTTAATGCAATGATAACTTATATCACCGAACATTCATTAACAGTAACCGATCATCTTAAACTAACTACCGATAAACATGAGGCTATGACATTAGCGAACACTCCATTTAAATAGCCTTTCAAAGTTCCTCCCCAAAGACTCCTCACATTAATTTGTGGGGAGTTTTTTTTTGTCGAGTCCTTCAAATTATTGTCGAGCTCTTATAGTTATCAAAGACTCCCAGAGAATTTGAAACCTATCCATTTTCTCTGGGGGAGTCTTTCAAGGTATCTTTTATCCAGATTAAAAAATATGTCCTAGTAAAATCCTAGGGGCAGGGGAAAAAATCTGGCTCGCCTCTTATTATATATATACACCTAGGAAATATTTACCAAAATTCTATGGGTCAAAATCGCCCATGCCTTTATAAGACTATTAAGTCTAATAAGTATTATTATAATAATATATATATATATATAATATAATATATAATAACTCTATAAAGACTTTTCAAGTCTTGTAAGTAAATATTTTTCTTGCATTAATAAAATAAATATGGTATAATATGATTATGGAAACAGAATTACAGCCTTTCCCACCAGTTTTAGATGCCAAACTAATAATGGATAAGTATATTGGTTATCATGCCAAACAAGATTTTTTAACATTTGTTGGTCTTGTAGCACCTACACTAATATCTGATTGGAGAATGGGCAGACATATTGAAGTTATATCAAATAAACTAAAAGATTTAGAAGAAGGTAAGATCAAAAGGCTTATGGTATTTCTACCACCAAGATCTTCAAAGTCTGTTATCTGTTCTAAATTGTTTCCTGCATGGTATATCGGAAGGAATCCAGAACATGAAATACTTACAGTTTCTCATAGTGATCAATTATCAAGCGACTTTGGACGTTCTGTCAGAGATATTGTATCGACTGAACAGTTTCAAGATATCTTTAGGGGAGTGGCTTTACGATCAGATGTTAGAGCTGCAGGGAAATGGAAAACAAATCAAGGAGGAACATACTATGCTGCAGGAGTACGATCCCAGATTGCAGGAAGAGGTGCTCACATTGCGATCCTTGATGATGTCATGTCCGAAGAAGATTCGTACTCAGATGCAGGTAGAAGATATATTAAGGAATGGTACCCGGCAGGACTAAGAACTAGAATTATGCCCAATGGCTCAATACTAATTATTAATACTCGTTATCATTATGATGATCTTTGTGGTTGGTTATTAAAACAAGAAGAGAACTCTGAATATGAAACAATACCTTGGGAGGTTATTCGCATACCTGCATGGCTAGATGAGGATGCTGCAGAACTGTTACAGTTACCAGAAGGCACATCATACTTTCCTGAATGGAAACCAGATGAGTATTTACGTATAGATGAATCAGAAATAAAAGCTTCTAATGGTTCTCGATACTGGAATGCCCTCTACATGCAGAATCCTACACCAGATGAAGGGGGATTAATTAAAAAGAATTGGATTAAATGGTGGGAGTTTGATGATCCACCAGCATGTGATTTTATTATACAAACTTTTGATACAGCATTCTCTACAAAAACTACAGCAGATTACTCTGTTATTCAAACATGGGGTATTTTTTCTATGTATGATGAAGATGAACTTGGTATTGAAAGTTATCAACCTCATATGATTCTACTAGGAAATATGCGAGGGCGTTACGAATATCCTGAACTGCGAAGAATGTCACAGATACTATACGATCAGTTTCAACCAGATGTATGTATCATAGAAAAGAAAGCATCAGGACAATCATTAATCCAAGATATGCGTAGATCTGGATTGCCTGTTCAAGAATATACACCTGATAGAGATAAAGTCAGTAGAGTATATGCAGCATCTCCTATGATTGAAACAGGAAAAGTTTGGATACCACAAAATAAACCTTGGGCAGATGATTTACTTACAGAAATGTTACAGTTTCCTAATGCAGCACATGATGACCAAGTAGATGCAATGACAATGGCAATACATTACATGAAAGAATCTTGGCACTTAACACACCCTGAAGATCCTGATTGGGATGATGATGATAAAAAAAATAAAAAAAGAGTTGCATATTGGCGAGTTTAATGGTATAATAGTAATATAAATACATACAGGGAGAATATAATGGATTTAGATTTAGGCAAGGGAGTTAGACTACGAGGTAATACTATAGTCTATGAACGTAAACGTCCTACCAGCAAAGTAACAGTCAAAAAAAAATTAACTAAAAAATTAGAAGAACCTATTGATTTTTCAATTGATAAGTCTTTTAAGTTAGGTAATGCTATTGTTAATTTAAGTGGTGCTTTACGAGAAGGCACAGCTCCTGATGAAGCAAAGTTTAAAATAATTATTCCTTTTAAAAAAGGTGGTAAAATATAATGGCAACAGAAAGAAATCCATTTGAAATGATTTCAGAAGAAGCACCAAATGTTGTGCCTATGGAATCTATAGAAAACGATAACAATACTGAAACAACTTTTGAAGTATCAGAAGATGGTGGGATTATTGTTAATTTTGATCAATCTACAGAAATTGAAGAAGAAGTATCTGCTGAAGAATGGTATAGTAATATTGCAGAAAATATACATGAAGAAGATTTAACATTCATTGCAAATGAAGTATTAGATACTTTTCAAGCTGATAAAGATTCCAGAGGCGATTGGGAATCTATGTTTGAAAGAGGATTTGATTTATTAGGATTAAAACTAGAAGATGCTAGTGAACCTTTTGAAGGTGCGTGTACAGCAGTTCACCCCCTACTGATAGAATCTGCAGTTAAGTTCCAAGCAAAAGCTTCACAAGAATTATTTCCATCTGGTGGTCCTGTTAAATCACAGATACTTGGTACACAATCTGTTCAAAAACAAGAGCAAGCTAATCGTGTTCAAAACTTTATGAACTATCAGTTAACTGAACAGATGCCAGAATACTTTGATGAAATGGAAAGAATGCTTTTTCATTTACCATTAATAGGTTCTGCCTTTAAAAAAGTTTATTATGATGCAAATTTAAAAAGACCTGTAGCTGAATTTATACCAATAGATCAATTTTATGTATCTTACAATGCATCTGATTTACGTAAAGCTGATAGGTATACACATATAATTTATAAAAATCCAATTGATATGTACAAAGATTTAGAATCTGGAATATATTCTAATATAGAATTACCAGAAGCAACTAATCCAAATCCAAGTTCTTTTGCAACTAAGATGGATACTATATTAGGATTATCTCCTACAAGTGATTCTGATCCACAATATGTTTTATTAGAACAACATGTTCAATTAGATATTCCTGATTCTGAAACGGAAGAAGGACAGTTTGCTCCATACATTGTAACTGTTGAAGAGCAATCAAGACAGATATTAAGTATTCGTAGAAATTATGAACCTAATGATCCTAACAAAGAGAAACGAATCCATTTTGTACACTATAGATTTGTTCCAGGATTTGGGTTTTATGGTCTTGGTCTTATACACTTCTTAGGTAATTTAACTATGACAGCTACAGCAGCAATGCGTAATCTCGTAGATGCTGGGCAGTTCTCAAATTTACCAGGAGGTTTTAAGGCTAAAGGAGTAAGGATGGTTGGTGATAACGACCCCATTGCTCCAGGTGAGTTCAAGGAGGTTGAAGCAACTGGTATAGATCTCTCAAAGGCTATTATACCTCTCCCTTATAAAGAGCCTTCCTCAACCCTATACAACATGCTACAATTTGTAACTACTGCTGGTCAGAAGTTTGCAGACAGCACAGAACAAATAGTTTCTGATGCTGCCTCCTATGGACCTGTTGGAACTACTATGGCTTTAATTGAAGCTTCAAGTAAATTCTTTTCAGGTATTCATAAAAGATTACACAAAGCACAACGTAATGAATTTAAAATTATTGCACAAATAGATTATGATTACTTACCTGTTGAATATCCATATGATGTTCCAAATGAAAGTAGAACTATTTTTAAAAAAGATTTTGATGGAGCTGTAGATGTAGTTCCAGTAAGTGATCCAAATATACCAAGTAATGCCCATAGAATGATGTTAGCAAATATGGCATTACAAATGGCACAACAATCTCCACCAGGAATGTTTAATCTTGAAGCATTAAATAGAACAATACTTAATGCTGCTAATATGCCTAACATGGAAGAGATACTACCACCAGAACCTAAACCACAACCTATGGACCCTGTATCAGATATAACAGCTGCAACAAAAGGTTTACCAATTGCTGCATTTCCAGGACAAAACCATGATGCACATATACAAGTAAAGATGGCATACTTACAAGATCCAATGAATGGTGCTAATCCTATTATGCAAAGATTACGTCCAGTTCTTGAAGCAAATGTACAAGAACATTCTATAATGAAATATCAAGAACAAATGAGTGGAGTAACTGCAGTTATGGTAGAACAATTACCACAAGCACAAAATAATCCAACAGCAATTGAAGCTGTAATGGCAGCAGCTGCTCAAGATGTATTAAATGCTAATATGGCTGCAACACAAGCTCAATCACCTGAACAACAAATGGTTGCATTAGAACAAGCAAGAGTTGAAGTTGAGAAAGAAAAATTAAAACTTGATGCTGTAACAGAAAATGCTGAGATGGCTATTAACATGCAAGAGCTTGAATTAAAACGTCAACAACAAATGATTGATGCTCAACAAGCTGGCATTAATATTTTAGCAAGAGAAGAAAAAGCTACTGCTGATAGAACAAGTAAAGAAGCTTTAAAACAATTAGATGTTATGGCTAAGATGGCTATTGAAGAAGAAAGAATTCAATTAGAACAACAAAAATTACTTACAGATGCAGCTGTTAAACAAGCTGAAATAGAATCAAAAGATAGACAAATGAATTTAAAATCTTTAGAAGCTGCAGAAAAAATTGGACAACAAGACGAAAAAGATGAAGCACAATTAACATTACAACTAATGCAACAACTAGACAAGGAGAAATAATATGCCACAATATGGAGCAGTACATTATCCTAATGACGGAGCAGGTTCACCTAGATTACAAAAAGGTTCTGTAGAAGTTAAAGATAATAATGCAAAAAATAAATTTGGTATAAATGATCATGTTCCTAATGGACGAGATACTTTTGGAGATCCTATAGCAAAGAATGCTACAGGTTTTGATAAAAGAGATTGTCTACGAGGTGACCCTGAATCTCAAACAAATTATTAATTTTACTAGGGATTTATATACAACTTATCGACTGCCCTAGCAGACAAGCCAAGACGATAAGTTTAATTTTCTAAGGAGGAAAAAATGGCAAACTCAACATTTAATGGACCTATTAGGTCTGAAGGAGGATTCAAACAGATATCCTTATCAAACGGAGTAGCAACCGATAACTTTACTATTGATTCAAGTGGTAATGTATCTGGTACTGGTACTATGAAAATGACAGGTGCTACTAATTCTGTTGGAGTTATTGAAAGTATTACTGCTGCAACAAAATCTGTAGAAACTTCAGACTCAGGTACAACTTATCTTTTAAATAGAGCAGCAGGTATTGTTGTAACTTTACCAACTGCAGCAGCAGGATTAAATTATACATTTATTGTTGGTACAACATTTACTGGTACTTTTAGTCTTGATGGAGCATCTGCTAATGATATTTATACAGCATCTTCAAATTTACTTATTTGGGATAAAGATGCACCAGGAACTGTAAGTGCTAAACAATTTTATGCTGATGGTTCAGATGATGATAAAATTGTAATGGATGCTGATACTAAAGGTCGTTTTATTGGTGGCAAAATTAACTGTGTAGGTATTGCTACTGGTGGACAAGGAAGTGCTACTGCTGTATGGCATGTAGACGGAATCGTTTATGGTGATGGTACATTAGCAACACCATTTGCTTAATATTAATATAATATAGAAAGGATATATTATGTGGAAATCACCTAATATAAAAGAAATATCTGTAGGTCTTGAGATTAACTGTTACGCATGTGCAGAAATTTAATCAATGGATATATGGGATGAAGTAGTCGAAGCTTATAGTGAGGAAATTATGAATTTAAAAAATCAATTAGGTTCAGGATCTGCAGAAGATCATTCTCACTATAGGCAAATGGTTGGCTCTATCTATGGTATAGAATGGGCGAAACAAAATTTAAAAGATATAATTAAAAAACGAACTTATGCTGAAGAGGATGATGACTAATGCAACAAGTAGCTTTAGAAAAAGGTATAAAGAATGATCTGTGGATTACAGATGATGATCAGAAAGATCCAGGAGTTTTACCAGACCTTCCTGGTTATCATATTCTTGTAAGACCTATTAGTATAAAAGAAACAACAAAAGGTGGTATTCTCTTACCTGATTCAACAAGAGAAGATATATCATATTTAACTACAGTTGGAAGAGTATTAAAACTTGGTGAGTTAGCTTATCAAGATCCAGATAAATTTCCAAATGGTGCATGGTGTAAGAAGAATGATTACATTGCCTATGGTAAACATGTAGGACAAAAATTATTTTATAAAGGAGTTAGACTATTATTATTATTTGATGATCAAGTAATTATGAAAGTTGAAGATCCTACAGATTTAGATCCTACATTTAATTTAACAAAAGGTTCATTTTAAACTTGCATTATAGGAAAAAGTATGGTATAATATAAGTAATAACAATAATACGTAATGCGTTTGTGTCGTATACAACGGAGGATAACATGGCAGACAAAGAAGAATGGAATGAAGTAGAAGTTCCTGAAACAGAAAATAAACAAGAAGATAAAGTGCAGTATGAAGTAGAAGGTGAAGAGAATGAAAAAGTTGAAGCTTCTTCGCCTACTAAAGCAGAAGAAAAAACAAAACAACCAGAAGTCAAACAAGAAGAAACTCCTGAAGAATTAAAAGGAATTGAAACTGAAGGTGCTCAAAAAAGAATAAGGCAACTTATTCGTCAAAGAAAAGAACGAGATGAGCAAATTCAAAAACTAATTCAACAGAATGAAACTTTACATAATAAAACAACTCAACAAAGAAATGAATTTAGTAAAGCTAATAAATTAAATTTAGATGCAACTGAAAAACAATTGAATGATAAAGTTGAGTTAGCAAGAAATTCTTACTTAGAAGCTTTTGAAAGCCAAGATAAAGAAAAACTTTTAAGAGCTCAAGAAGCTTTAAATGAAGCTCAAGTAGATTTAAAAACTTTAACAGTAACAAAAGAACAGTTTAAAGATGAAGAACCAGTAGTAACACAGCCTAAAGAAATACAACAACCAATGCAACCTGCTCCAGATCCAAGAGCACAAGATTGGGCTGCTAATAATGAATGGTTTGGTAAAGATAATATTATGACAGCATCTGCATTAGCTATTGATGCTGAATTAAAAAATGAAGGATATACACCAGAAGATCCTGATTTTTATATAGAGATTGATAAAAGAATTGCAGCAGCATTTCCTCATAAATTTAAAACAGAAGAGCCTGTTGCTGAAAAAGAAATTCGTACAGATGGTTCGTCAACACCATCTCAAGTTGTAGCAGGGAGTTCACGTTCCTCTCCTAGCTCTAAAAAAGTTAAACTATCTCAAGGAGATATAAGATTAGCTAATAAATGGAGCATACCACTTGAACAGTATGCAGCTGAAAAGCTTAAAACAGAGAAAGCCGAAGGCGAGTATACAACAGTTAATATGAAACGTGGAGGGTAAAATGACACGATTAAATACACGTAGTACTCAGAACAGAGAAACCGAAACTAGAGAAGAAACAGATTATACATATGAAGAACCTAATGCAACTTCAATCCCTGAAAATGTAAAACAGAGATTTGCAAATGATGGTTTAACACTTGGTTGGTTACGTATCGACTTACGAGGTAATGATGATTACATGAATGTTGGTAAGAAATTAAATCAAGGATGGGAATTTGTTACACCTACTGAAGTACCTGAAATGAGTGCAACTTCATTCGTGAGGAAGGAAGGTCGCTATGCTGGAGTCATCAGTCGTGGAGATGTTGCGTTAGGTAAAATACCTACGAAAAAGCTAGAGGCTAAAAAAGAATTTTATAAAGCTAAATCAGCAGAACAGATGGAGGCAGTAAATTCACAATTGATGAAAGCTTCTAACTCACGTATGCCGATTAGCAATAATTCTAAATCAACAGTAACAAAAGGTAGAACCCCTCAATTTCAGGGATAAGCCTTTTATTTTTTTTAAAATTTTCAAATAGGAGAAATTTAAATGGCTACAAGTTATAATCCGTTTGGTTTCCTTCCAGTTCGAAAAAGAGATGGTCAAGCGAATACAGAAGCATTTGGACAAATTGTTCAACCTGTTTCCAATTCTGCAGTTGCTTTAACAGCAATGCTTCCTAAAGACATCTTTACAGGTGATATGATTGTTATTATGCCTACAGGTACTATTACACCTTTAGCAGGAACTTCATGTAAACCTTCAGGTGTTTTCCAAGGTTGTACTTATGTAGAAGATGGAGAACCAAAGTTCTCTCGTCATTGGACAGGAGCAACATCTGCGTCTGATGTTAAACTACATGTCATTACTGATCCTACACAAACATATTACATTCAAGCGAATGCAACATTATCTGATGGTGAGTTAGCAATTGTGAACAATTATACTTGTTCTGTTACTAATGCATCTGTTGGATCAACTATTACTGGTCAATCTAGGTATTTCTTAGAAGCTGGTGCAGTAGCAACAAGTGCTGAAATAGGTGCTCATGCTAGAGTTGTTGGACGTAAAATGTATGACGGAATGTCCGTAGGTGGTAATGTAAGTTCTCTTGATCAATACCCAATTGTAGAAGTCTGGCTAAGTGGGCATAGAAGTAATTTTGTGCGTGCTATGGTTAGTACTTCAAATTAGTCTAAAGGAGATTAAATAATGGCTATAAATAGAGCTAGTATTAGTAAAGAGCTCCTTCCTGGACTGAATGCAGTTTTCGGATTGGAGTACGGAGAAGTAAACAATGAACATGAGCCTCTATATGATATAGAGAACTCAGATCGTGCCTTTGAAGAAGAAGTACTCTTCACAGGTTTTGGAACAGCACCAACTAAAAATGAAGGTGCTGCAGTTAGTTATGATGATGCATCAGAGTCTTATACTGCTCGTTATACTAACGAAACTATTGCATTAGCTTTTGCAGTAACTGAAGAAGCAATGGAAGATAATCTATATGATACTTTCGCTAAGTTACGTGCAAAAGGACTAGCAAGAGCAATGGCAAATACTAAGCAAGCTAAAGCTGCTGAGTTATATAACAATGCTTTTACTGCTGGTAATTCTGCAATAGGAGATGGTGTTGCATTTATTTCAGCATCACACCCAACTGTTGTAGCTGGACTACAAAGTAACTATGCAAATAATGGTACAAATGCAGATCTTTCTCAAAGTACCCTTGAAACAACTTTAACTCAAATTCAAAAGACTAAAGATGATCGAGGTATTTTAGTAGGAGCAAGTGCTATGTCATTGCACATTCCTGTAGATTCTTGGAATATTGCTGACGTTATATTGAACACACCGGGAAAACCTAGCAGTTCAGATAACGATATCAATCCTACAAGACATATGGGTATGGTTCCTCAAGGATTCTATGTAAATAGAAGATTCAATGATGGAGATGCTTGGTGGGTAAAAACAGATGTTCCAAATAGCACGAAGATGTTTATTAGAACACCTCTACAAACTAAAATGGAACCAGATTTTGATACTGGAAATCTTCGATTTAAAGCACGTGAAAGATATTCTTTCGGTGTTTCAGATTGGAGAGGATGGTATGGAAATCCTGGAGTCTAATACTTAATAATTCTGGAGAGGTGAGAGTTATTCCATCTCTCCAGTTTTTAAATAGAAAGAAAAAACATGGCAAGTAAATCAAAATTTTTACAGGGAACAGGCGTTATCGTAACTACAGAAGGTAGTTCACGTGTTTTAGCTTTACATGCATACTCAACAGTTAATGGAACTTTTGACATTTCTGACAGTAGTGGTAGTAAAATAAAATTTCAAGTTCCTGCAAGTGGGCAAGCAGATATTTTTATAGGAGAGCTTGGTATTAAATGTGATGCAACAGTATGTGTATCAACTCCTGGAGCTAATGGTGGCGTAACTTTATTCTTAGGGTAACAAATGGCAACCTATTCTTATCTTAAAACTGATATTATAAATACAGCAGAAAATGATTCTACAGAGTTTGCAGATCAAATTCCTGCTTTTGTTAATAGAGCTGAAGATCGTTTAATAAAAGAATTAGATGATTCAGGATTAGATTATTATACATCTGTTACATTAACAGCAAATAATCCTAATGTAACTTTACCAAGTGGAGCTTTAGTAGTTCGTAATGTAATGTATAGAACAAGTGTATCTTCTAATATTACAACATTATTACAAAGACCTTACGAATATGCAATAGACTACTGGCCCTATGCAAGTGCTTCAACAGGCACACCAAGATATTATTCAAGAAAAAATAATACAGAGATTTATATAGTACCTACTCCAGCATCTGCTGTAGTAAGTGAAATACATTATACAAAAAGTCCTTTAGCTTTATCAAGTGCTACAGGCACAAGTGCAACAACATCAAATTATTTTAGTGAGTTTTGTTATAATGCATTGTTTAATGCATGTATGATAGAGGCAACAATATATATGAAGAGTTGGAATAATGTTCCAGTTATGGAAGCACAATATAAAAATTCAATAGATGCATTACGTAATCAAGCAAGAAGAACTAGAAGAGATGATATGCAAACTCCAGCAAGTCCTGAAGGAGGACCTAATCCAATTATTCAAGGTGCTAACTAATGGCAAGAAAAAAGAAAAAAGCATCTTTAACAGATAGAGTTCTTTATAATATCTATGGATTAGCTGGTTCTAAATTATTTCGTCCTGGAAAAAATCCAATGAATTATAGTTTAGGTGATGCTATGTTTGATTCAGGTTTTAAATTATTAGGATTACAAGAAGGTGGATCTATAAAAAAGAAAAATAAAAAAAATAAAAAGAAACCTAGAGGATGGGGTATAGCTCGTTATGGTAAGTAGAGTTAATATACGACAACAAATAATAAAACCAAATAAGAAGAAAAGGAAAAAGAAAAATGGAAAAAGAAAGTAATCTTTCAGGACCACATACTTTACTAAGATACCCTGCTAATTTAGAAGAGGTAACAGGTAAACCTACAGGACAAGGGTTTGGTAAGGCTCGTAAAGGTCCTCAAGTGCATGGAACTATAGATGCAGTATCAGATGCTAATTATGAAAAAGGTAAAACTTTTTCTACATCTACTAAAGATGTACAAAATATTGGAGTAAAGTAATGGCACTTTCTGAAGCACAAATTAAAAAGAATAAAGAAGCTAATAAAAAGGCTAAAGAAAAACAACCCTTTCGAGGATATTCTGCAGGACCTTCTAAAGAAACAATAGAAAAAAGAGCAAGGTCTGCAAAAAATAAATTAGCTGCTACAGCAATGGCTGATACAGAAGTTGAAGCTACTATATCTGCTTTTGAAGGTGATTTAAAAAGAGCTAAAACTTTTAATGAAAAAGATAAAGTATTAGCAAGATTTTTAAAAAGAGTTGAAGCAGCAAGAGATATAAGAGACCGTAATAAAGCTAAGGCTCAAAAAAATATAGAACAATATAAAAGAGATAATAAAGAAATAGAAGCAGGAATAGATCGTAATAAAGTTCTTGATCGTCAAAAAAGATTAACAAAAAAAACAGGTGGTAAAGTAATGAAACGAGCTGGAGGTGGAATGTTAAAAGGAAATCAAAAAAAATTAGATGCTGATGGTAGTGGCACTATTACTGCAAATGATTTTCAAAAGTTAAGAAATCGTGATAAGATGGTATCTAAAAAATATGGTGGTAGAATGATGAAACGAGCTGGTGGTGGTATGACATATCAACTTTATGGTGGTAGCTCTAAAAATATCCATGATGGTAATACAGAGATTTCACAGTTTTATGATACAAAGAATTAAGAATGCCTTTTGCATCTGAAAAACAAAAAGCTTATTTAGCTATTAATAAACCTGATGTATATAAAAAGTTTAAAAAGGATATGAAATCAGGTGGTAAACTAATTGACAATTCTGGACAGAAGTTTGTTCAGAAACTTTATAAAGGAGGAAAGATAAAATGAGAAATAAAATCCTAGATAAGATTATAAATTTTTTTAAAAGTTTGAGAAAAGAGTAAGATATGTTAGGTGGTTTACCAGTTGAAATGATTACAATGCTTGGCTCTAGCCTTTTAGGTGGAGTGATGTCAATGTGGAGTCAGGCAACAAAAAATAAACAAGACCAACAAAAGATGCTCCTTGCTAGAGATAAATTTCAAATGGCAGAAGTTGGTAAAGCTAGAGAGTTTGACAATAAGGGATTTCAATGGACAAGAAGAATCATTGCATTAACTGCAGTATTCTTTATTATTGCATATCCTAAACTTGTTCCTGTCTTTACAGATGTTGGTGTTGTACTTACATGGACAGAATTTAAAGGTGGCTTTTGGTTTTTAATAGATAAACAAGAAGTTTATATGGATAGATTATTTAATGGTGTAGTTATTACACCTCTTGATACACACTTAATGTCAGCAATAATTGGATTATACTTTGGTGGTAGTTTAGTTAAAAAATAATGGCTAAAGAAAAAAAGAAAAAGAAAAAAATTACAGGGTCAGGCATGAAGGGCATGACTATTGGTAAAGGTGATAAAAGACCTACCAAGTCAGGAGCAGGACTAACAGCTAAAGGTGTAGCAAAGTATAGAAGAAATAATCCAGGAAGTAAATTAAAAACTGCTGTAACAGGTAAAGTAAAAAAAGGTAGTAAAGCTGCTAAAAGAAGAAAGAGTTACTGTGCAAGATCTGCAGGACAAATGAAGAAGTTTCCTAAAGCAGCTAAAAATCCTAACTCAAGATTAAGACAAGCACGCAGAAGGTGGAAATGTTAAATGGCTAAATTATGTCCGAAAGGCAAAGCTGCAGCTAAAAGAAAGTTTGATGTATATCCATCAGCATATGCTAATATGTATGCATCAAAAGTTTGTAAAGGAAAAGTAAAAGCAAAAAAAGGTGGTGCATTAAAAAAATGGGTCAATGAAGAATGGGTAGATATAGGAGCTCCTAAGAAAGATGGTAAGTTTCAACCTTGTGGTAGAAAAAAAGCTAAAGGTTCTAAACGTAAATATCCTAAATGTGTGCCTAAAGCAAAAGCTCAACGTATGACAGCATCACAACGAAAATCAGCAGTACAAAGAAAACGATCAAAGAAACAAGGTGTAGGAGGTAAACCCACAAATGTAAAAACATTTGCTGCTAAACATGGTGGTTCTCTTTTAGTTGCATCTATGTATGATTAAAGGTTAATATAATGGCAACATCAGGTACATATAATTTTAATTTAGATATAGACGAAGTAATTCAAGAAGCTACTGAAATGATTGGTGGTGAACAAACTCTTGGACATACACCTCAATCTGCTAGAAGATCACTTAACTTAATGTTAAACGATTGGCAAAACAGAGGGATTTTATTATGGAAAACATATACAACTGTTGTAACTGTATCAACAAGTTTAGGAACATACGATCTTTCAAGTTCTACAACAGATGCTTTACAAATTAATTTAAGAAGAGATTCAACAGATATTGAATTACAAAGAATATCTTTCGAAGAATATTTAAATATACCAAATAAAACACAAACAGGTAGACCAACACAATTTACTGTTAAAAGAGATTTAGCTAATCCAAAAATTTATGTGTGGCCCCTTCCTGATAATACAACAGATACTTTACAAATAGAAGCTATACGTCAAGTAGAAGATGTAAATAAATCTGCTGATCAAAATGCAGATTCACCTGTAAGATTTTTACCAGCATTAACATGTGGATTATCTTATTATTTATCTATGAAAAGAAGTGGTTTACCAATGGATCGTATAGCTATGTTAAAAACAAATTATGAAGAAAAATTAGCTCGTGCTTTAGATGAAGATAGAGAAAGAGCAAGTTTACTTATTAAACCAAGATATAGGTATGTATAGTGGCAAGTAATAAAAATGCTAGAGCTATGTGTGATTGCTGTGGTTTTGTATATGCACATAGAATAATGAAATTAAATAGTTATGGAATGTTAATTTGTCCAGGATGTTGGGATGGTGCATATGATTTAAAGAATCATCCACAAAATAAAGTTCCAAATGTAAGAGATAATCCAGCAATTCAAAATCCAAGACCTGATACAGGTGGTAGAAACTTAGAATGGAAATTAGCAAATATTACATGGAATGATGTACCGACACCAGATAATAGAAAATGGGATACAGTATGAGTGATTTATCAAACAGCTTAATTAATGCTACATATAAAAAATTATTACAAGTAGATACATCTGGTAATACAGGTGTTGATGCATCTTTAACAAATGTACAAACAGGTGATGGTACTAATACTGCTATTAAAATTGCTACAAGTGCTGTTAAAATTGCAGGTAAGTTAGGTATTGAAAATGATACTTCTGTTTCAGGTAATTTACAAGTAACAGATAAAGTTTGTGCCTCGTCATATTTTGGAGATGGCTCTAACTTAACAGGTGTTACCATGTCTATTGGTGGTGATATATCTGTATCAAGTTTAGTTGTAGCTAATACAGCAACAATAGGAGGAGCTACATCTATAGGTGGAGCATTAAGTGTAGGAGGTGCGGCACATTTTGCATCTACTGCAACTGTAAGTGGAGCTTTTCATGCAGCAGGTGCTGGTAGTTTTGCAAGTACTGTTACAGTTGTTGGAGCTACACATTTACAATCAACAGCTTCGATAGCAGGTGCAACATCTATTGGTGGTGCAGTTAATTTATTAAGTACTGCTACAGTATCAGGCACAGCAGGATTTTTAGGAGCTGTTAGAGTTTCAGGTAATGCTTCTGTAGGTGGCACATTAGATGTTGCAGGTAATGTAAGTCTTGGAGGTAATGTAACTGTAAAAGGTGATGTGCATGTTAGTTCTAAAGTATGTGCATCAGCATTCTTTGGAGATGGTTCAAATTTAACTGGTGTTACAATGTCAGTTGGTGGTGATATATCAGTTAATAATGCTACAGTAGGTGGAACACTTTATGTAGGAAGTACTCTTACAGTTGTAGGTAATGCAACATATGATGGTGATGTATCAGTTTCTGGTGATGTAAATATAGGAGGTCATGTTACTATTGCAGGTGCAGTAAGTATGGGTAGTACATTAGATGTAACAGGTAATACATCTATTGGTGGTACATTTATGGCTACAGGAAATGCAACATTTGATGGAGATGTATCTGTATCAGGTGACATAAATGTTGGTGGTCACGTAACGATAGCAGGTGCTGTAAGTTTAGGAAGTACTTTAGATATTACAGGTAATACATCTGTAGGGGGTACTTTAAATACAACAGGCAAAGCAGAATTTGAAGATGATGTATCGGTATCAGGTGGATTAGTAGTTGGTGGAACTGTTACAATAGCAGGAGCAAATGTACAAGCTGCTAATGCTAAGGTATGTGCTAGTGCTTTTTATGGAGATGGTTCTAATTTAACAGGTATAACTGCTTCAATAGAAGGAAATATATCAGTTAATAATGCAACTGTCGGTGGTAATCTTTATGTAGGTGGTACAGTTACAGTTATAGGTAATGGAACTTTTGATGGTGATGTATCTGTTTCTGGTGATATGAATATTGGAGGTCATACTACAATAGCAGGTGCTGTACAACTAGGTTCAACATTAAGTGTTGCAGGAGAAGCTCATTTAAAAGATGCTGTAAGTATAGGAACTACACTTGTTGTAGGAGGTAAAGCAGAATTTGATAGTGATGTTTGTGTATCAGGTAATACAGTATTAGTAGGTAATCTTGCTGTAGGAGGCACAACAACTATAACAGGTGCAGTTTCTCTTGGTAGTACATTAGATGTTGCAGGAAATGTTTCTGTATCTGGTGATTTAAATATAGGTGGACATACTACTATAGCAGGTGCAGTTCAACTAGGTTCTACATTAACTGTTGTAGGAGAAGCACATTTACAAGATGCAGTAAGTATAGCAAGTACATTAGTTGTTGGAGCTAAAGCAGAGTTTGATGATGACGTTTGTGTATCTGGAAATACAACTCTTGTAGGTAATTTAACTGTAGGTGGTACTGCAACAATAACAGGTAATACAACTATAACTGGTAATCTAGGTGTAGGTGGTACATTTAGAGTATCAACAAATACTTCATTAGAAGGAATATTAGTTGTTGGAGGTAAAGCAGAGTTTGATGGAGATGTATGTGTTAGTGGTAATACACAATTAGTAGGTACTGCTAAAATAACAGGTGCTACAACAATAACAGGTAATTCAGGTTTCTTAGGTACTGTAAGAGTATCAGGTAATACAAGTTTAGAAGGACAATTACAATTAACTAAAAGTGCAGCAGCAGTTGTATGTGCCACAGCTATTAATGGTGTAACATCTGTATCGTTAAACTTTGGTTTATGTCAAAACTTTAGAACATCAGTTACTGCAGCTCATACTTTAGCACAACCTATAGGATGTAGAACAGGACAAACAGGTAGTATTTTCTTAACTCAAGATGGAGGAAGTGGTACAATGGCTTATCACGCAGACTTTAAATTTATAGGTGGTACAGATCCAACCATGTCAACAGCTAATGGTGCTGTCGATAGATTAGATTACATAATAGTATCTGCTTCAAGTGATGGAGTAGGTGGAGATATTCAAATGGTAATTTCACAGGCGTATGCATAATGGGTGTATTTCAAAATAATTTAATGGGAGGAGCAGTAGCTGCTACAGCAGGTGGTGGTGATTTTTATGAGCATCAAATAGCTCATTCATTACGAAATAGCCAAGCTCAAGATGGTACTTTAAAAATAACAGCAGGTACTCCTACAAGTCGTAAAACTTTTACATATAGTTGGTGGATGAAAAGATATGTGTTTGATGGTAATAGCACTAATGCTTGTAATCCATTTACTGCTGGAACTGGTGGTGGTACATATGTATTTTTTGCATTTACTGGTGATAGTGCTCAAGACGATACAACTAATTTTAATTTTACTGGTGGAGGATATGGAGATACTCGTTTAATAACAGATATGGTTTTTAGAGATCCAGCAGCATGGTATCATTGTGTAGTAAGATTTGATAGTACTCAGTCTACTGCTTCTGATAGAGTAAGATTATATGTTAATGGTGTAGAACCTTCATATGAAACTGCAACTATTCATGGTGCTATATCACAAGATGAAGATTTTTCTTTTTTAAATGAAAGTGGAACAGTACAATCTTGGGGTGGTATTAGTGGTGTAGGTACTGGAGCTGAAGGTACTGATATACAACTAGCAGAAGTAGTATTTTGTGATGGACAAAGCTATGGTCCAGATTCTTTTGCTAAAACAAAAAATGGAGTGTATATGCCAATAGATCCAAGTGGATTAACATTTGGTAATAATGGTTATTATCTTAAATTTGAAGATAGTTCTGATTTCGGTAATGATTCATCTGGTAATAATAATGATTTGACTGCTGCTAATTTTGCAACACATGATCAACTAACTGATACTCCTACCTTTAACTCTGATTCTAATGGTGGTAAATATCCTACATACAATCCTTTAAATAAAGGTACTTATACAGATTTATCAGAAGGTAATTTAAGAGCAGATTCTAATACAGGTGCAGACGCATCTTATCCATCTGGTACAGTAGCTTTTCCTTCTAGTGGTAAATGGTATTACGAACAACTTATAGGAAATTTAACTAACTCTTATCCTACTACATTTTTAGTAGATTTTGGTGCACAAGAACCTGGAAATACTAGGGGTATGTATTGGGCAATGCGATATAGATCAGATACTGGAGCAGTAGAACAATCATCTGGAGCAGCAGTAGCACAGTTTGGAACTATTACAGTAGTAACAACTGGAGTAGCAAGTTTAGCAACAGGAGATATTGTTAGCTGGTATATTGATATGGATAATAAAAAAGCATGGATAGCAAAGAATGGTTCAATACCTAACTCTGGTGATCCTGTAAATGGTACTAATCCACAATTCGCTTGGACAAAAAATCCAGTCAATGGTTTTACATTTGGTAGTCAAGAATATCAAACTTCATTTACTGTATTTAATGGAGGACAAGATGGAACATTTGCTGGAGCAAAAACAGCACAAGGTAATAGTGATGATACAGGTTATGGTAATTTTTATTATGATCCACCAACAGGATTTTTAGCATTATGTTCTGGTAATATGCCAATACCAGATGCAATAAATCCTGCAGAAACAGATACTGATTATCCATCTCAATTATTTGATGCTCAACTTTGGACAGGTAATGGTAGTTCAGGTAGAGCAATAACTATATCTGGAGCAAAAAAACCTTCTCTTAGTGTTATTAAACAACGTAATAGTTCTAATAGTTGGAATGTATGGTCACAAGGATATAATAGTGGAGATTATGATTCCTTTGGAGAGTTTAATTCTGATGGAGCTTGGAATGCAGATCAAGGTGCTAATGGTCCTTATAGTGCTGATCCAACAGCAAGTGCTTTAACATTAACAGCTTATGGTCAAGTTAATGCAAATACTGATACTTATTTAAATTATAGATGGGTTGCAAATGGTGGATCAACATCTACTAATTCTACAGGTTCAGTAAATGTAACACAAGAAGTTGATCCTAGTGGTGGATTTTCTATTTCTAGTTATAGTGGTGCAGGTGGAACTGGTAATATAGGACATGGTTTAAGTTCTGCTCCAACTTTTGTTATGATTAAACAAACTAATGGTACTAATAATTGGGTAGTTTATGCTAAAGGTGCTCAAGATTCTGGAGCTGATTTTGCCTATTTAGATACAAATAGTGTATTCCAATCAGCAACTATATTTGGAAATACAGAACCATCAAGTACACTTGTTTATCTTGGTGATAATAATGAAGTAAACCATAGTGGTAGAGATTATATTGCTTTTTGTTGGGCAAATGTAGAAGGGTATATAAGATCAGGTATGTATTTTGGAAATGCTAATTCAGGTGATGATACATCTCCTTTTGTATATACAGGATTTAAACCAGCTCTTGTTATAGTAAGATATATTGGATCAGGAGAATCATGGGTTGTTCTTGACAATGAAAGAGATGGTTATAATATTACTAATAAAAATGTAAGGTTAAACTCAAATACTGATGAAGCAAGTGGTTCAACTTATAATATAGATTTTTTAAGTAATGGTTTTAAACCTAGAACAACATGGGAAGGTTTAAATGGTAATAATTATAGAATTGTATATTTAGCCATGGCAGAAAATCCATTTAAATACGCAACAGCAAGATAGGAATAAAATATGTGGGCACGAATAGAAAGTAATAATATAGTAGAATACTATGATAGAAAAAAATCTATAGTATTAAATAATGTACGTTATTCTTCTCAAATCTTTACAATATGGACAGATGCACAACGTAAAGATTTAGGTATATTACCTATAGTTATTTCAGGATCACATCTTGATACTAGATTTTATATAGAAAAAGATTATTCAGATGCAATAGCAGGAGATGGTAATAGTGTTATAAGAACTATTGGAGTTAAAGCTGCTGATAGAAAATTAGAAAATGAAGATGCAGTAGATGAAGATGGAAATAAATTAAAAGATAAAGATGGTAATCAAGTTATTA